>Ga0123355_10018490_pt1 | contig 11057 bp, 5 predicted proteins | sample TergutEmb28metaG_3_FD_89872 | JGI IMG/M metagenome (GOLD analysis project Ga0123355, IMG submission 89872) | Embiratermes neotenicus P1 segment gut microbial communities from Petit-Saut dam, French Guiana - Emb289 P1 | ecosystem: Host-associated > Arthropoda: Insects > Digestive system > Gut ...
GTGTGGGGGCGTAGCCAGCGCCCCCCCACCCCAACACGCACCCCCCTAGGGACTGAATGTGTGCTTCTCTCCCTCACTCGCTCTCTCTCTCTCTCTCTCTCTCCCTCTCGCACTCCCCCCCCCCAGTCCAGGGAAAAATTGGTAGTCCGACGGGGCCAAATTTGGGGAAATAGGGTAGAATAGATTAGAATAATAATCGGGTTCGAGCCCTTCCGGGCCCGATGCACCTGGGCCTTGAGACGGGTCCTTTGTGCCCCATATTCTGTATTAAGTTAAAACGAGCCTTGCTTCTTCAACAAAGTTCCAGATGGCCCCCATACCTAATTCCCAATTACCTCCGGGTCCAAAAGAGAAGGAACCCAGGTATAAACGGCAAAGTTACTATATATAGTTGCCTTCTACCGGAGTTCCACCTAACTGGAGCCCTCCGTAGAATCCTTACTGGAGTCCCCTATTTCGGAGCTCTCCTTAGACTCTGAGTTATTCCAATCTCGATCCCATAGGATCTGGGGAAATATTTGGTCCACCAAGCAGAGCCCCTATACTTGGCAAGGCTAAATGCAACTGGGAGGTCGCCTGGTATCCCAGAGGGTGCCGTTGAAGACAGGCTCACCCACTGCCATTCATCCCCTAGGCACGGCACTCACACCGTAGGATTGGGGATTGTTTTTCAAGGTTTACTCTTTTAGATCCGCTGTGTTCGGCGCAACAGGGTCACCACGTAGGATGTGGCTCTTCACCACGCACAGACGGTCTTGGGCGGAGAGAGGCTATAATTCGCATTTACCGCCCCTGGAGAATAGCTAGAGCCCCCCTCAGACCACCAGTGACCCTCTCGGCAACCTAGTGACCCCGGTACGGCCCGGCCGACTGCCCTTGACCCCTGGGGTAATAGGGTGAGTGATCAAGACACTGGAAGCCCAGGTAGGCCAGTTGTTTCTGGGTTGCAAGTGCCCGGTGAGCCGAGGCATTGTCATGCAAGAAGAAGACCCCGTTGGTGAACTTCCCGCGGCGTTTTTCCTTCAAAATGTCCTTCAGTTGCACCAGCAGAGATGAGTAATACTTCGCGTTGATAGTTTGGTCCTTTGGAAGATAATCAATGAGGAGGATGCCGTCTTGATCCCAAAGAATCGAGGCGAGAACTTTTCCAGCGTATTTTTGCAGTCGGAACTTTTTGGGGCGGGGTGAGTCGCTATGCCGCCACTCCATTGATTGTTGCTTTGTCTCCGGGTCATAGTGATATAACCATGTTTCGTCCATGGTCACCAATCGCGACAGGAAATCATTTGGATCACGCCGAAAAAAATCCAAAACTTGCTCAGACGACTGGGCCACCCTGTTTTTGACGGTGGCATACGATGGTGCATGCTTCGCTAATGTTTCTGTCAGAATAGCGTGCATTTCCTTCGGCGCCTTGCCTTGCAGGGGGAAGAAAAAAAAACAACTACTCGATGACAGCTCGCGTCTCCATGTTGTTGAAATCGATTGCGTCGCCCGACGTGCTTCCTTTCATCCTCTGTAACAAGAAAATACTTGCAATTCGGCACATGAATAGACCTCTCTTTCCAACGACACTATCGATTCCGTCCTACGACATCAGGAAGTAGGTCGGGCTAAGGACTTATCAGCACCCCTCGTACCAGTATTGTAGATTCAATTTCCAGAGATTAGGTGCCTCTGTTAACAGTTCAGAATTCCTCTTATTTGAACTTACGGAATATGTAGGGGGTTTGAATTGGTCCAATAATGTAGTGACGCATTTTATTGTGAAATGCATCGAATCTTCCGGTGACGCTATATTTAGAAGGATAGTGTAGTGCCCTGCAGGGGTAGTTCGTTATTCGATGAAAAGTGGATTGCGTCTGATATGCCTGATTTTACTGTTCAGTCATGAGTACAGACCAATGCGTTTCGAGTCTTTTCTCGGGTGCCTGAAACTCTGTATAGATATTTGGATCGGCCTGTACGTTAACCGGGCAACAGACGCATGACTCCAATGGGATATGAAGCCACGTTCCCTACATTTGCCCGGAAGACTTGAAGAGAATTACGAAAGACGTCAGGTTCGTTGGCCTCCGGGTCGATATGCGAGGGTGATTCCGGGACCGCCCTGACACGAAGCAGAAAGCCACCTACCTGACTGGGACGATTCGCTTTAACTGCTCTCAAGCATTGCGCATATAACCTGGTACCTAGTTACATTGTTGTATGATGAGCGGCCTTCTTTTCTTAGAGTTTAGTCTAGTTGTATATCTCGTCTTACGGTGATGCAAGGTAAAAAAGGAGTTTGGTGCTTTATCCATCGACACCGGATTTCAGCTGTTGAGAAATGGACGCCATCACTTGAAGCAGTGGTTGATTTTGTTTGTTGTTGTCACTCCGTGTTTCAGCAGTAATTGTGTGTCGGCCAACCACCTGCCACTTTGTAGGAGGACACTCCCTCCTCCCATTACCCTGCAGACAGAAGCATTTACCTCTGGAGCAGGCTTTAGCGCAACGCGAGACGTCGTTTCTTGTTTACAAGGCGTCGGTCGATATTGTGGAAAACGGGTGGATGTACGATCGCACAATAGGACGAGAGGATCGGATTGCGATGGAAAGAACTGAGGGTACTTACAGTTACTTCAACGTAGCCTACAGAGACGGATTGATAGCTGCAGCGGACAACAGCTTTTGAAACGGCGATGATTCGCTGTTGGCTAAGGCCGGTTATCCTGACTGAGGTTTCGTTTGTTGTTTTGCTAAGTCTCTACCGGCAAGTGCCAGGAATAATTTAAATTAGGGTATAACGGCGTCGTAACAGTTCCATTCGTAGTCATTATATACTGCGCATACTGGCATTCCATGCGGTATGGCCCGAGCTAGTGACGTGTTCTTAAATAAACCAGAAGAACTGATATAAATTAATGTAAAATGGCATACATTTTTCAGTCGTATTCTGGAAGCTTCCGGTTCGAATCCCTTGAAAGAACAATACATACGGGCTGACTTTTTCGCATTTCACTCGCTGCTTTCACGCTAAAACTGAAGTAATTAATCAATTGAGTGTATTATTATTATTATTATTATTATTATTATTATTAAGCAGCAAGTCAGGTTGCCCTTCAGCTCACGAGAATAGTGCTGTTTGATATAAAACGTACGTTTCATGTTCCTCTCACGAGAGCACGCCACTGGAGCCCATCTTGATCTGCATGAATCTAGTCCAGCCTCTTCGTCGTATTTTTTAAGTTCTATAATATTATGCGAATATGCCTAGTTTTCCAAATTATTTCTTCCCTTCAGATTGTCCCAAAAATTATGTTGTCATTTATCCCATACACGATACTTGCCCCGCCAGTTTCTTCCTAACTCATTTGATCACCCACATGACATATGTTAAGGAATACAAAGTATGAAGGTCATTGTTATGCATGTATACTCTTCTGACTGGAACTGAATACAGTAGGTGGGCCACCGTTTTATCGGTGTTGTCTGTGGGATTCTTTCCATGTCGTCACGTTAGACAAGTAGCCTGTAATTGTAAAGATAACAGCTATGACATGATGCAACGGAAAAACTGGATAGATACCGGGCTCTCTGACTGAGGCCTGACGTTTTTAGTTGCTTGAAGTCGTACTTTAAGTAGTTCGACCAGCTTAGCAACTGTTGCAGTCTTAGTTGCATAGTCAGTTTGACAGTTTGATACTTAAGACTGGAAAAAGTGGAAAGTTTTCATTATATATCCATTAATGGAGGGATGGGTAAAAGAGAGGAACCAGATACCTAGATGTTTTTCACTCATATAGGCACAAGAACAAGGAGACCACTGGGGAGACCTAGGCGTAGATGGGTGGATAATATTAGAATGGATCTCCAGGAGGCGGGATATGGGTATGTGGACTGGATTGGGTTGGCCCAGGATAGAGACAGGTGGCGGACGCTTGTGAGTACGGTAATGAACCTTCGGGTTCCGTGAAATGCGGGGAATTTCTTGACTAGCTTCTCAAGAAGGACTCCGCACCATGGAGTAAGTAAGTAATAGGCACGAGAACAACTATTGTCTGGTATTCTGGCATCTAGCTGAGGGACTTGTACGAAAATGGCAAGAATTTGGTGTTTCACGGAGACTTTGTTCAGGGAAAAGAGTTACAGAAAAAAATAATTCTATGCTTAAAACAAATGATTGATGGGCATATAAAAATTAAAAGAGTGAAAATTAAAAAAGTGTTGTTATATTGGCGTCTTTGTAGAACTTAGACATACGTTTGATACAATTGGATAAGAGAGCTTTGTGGTTTAAAGCAATAAAAACAGGAATAAGTGAGATATTTTCAACTGTTTTAAAGAAATGTGGAGCTGAATTCTGTGAAAGTCAGCAGAAGATCAGTTGTCGTCTTTCGTTGGACAACTCAGGCAGTGTACGTATAATGTAACACGAAGGCGCGTTTGCATAACCATTGTTGCCGTGGAAAAGCTATAAGTATTAAATATTATGAGTGTGTGTTGAGTGCTTTTCGTAGTTTTGCGAACTCGCCTAAAATGGAGGGAAAGGATGTAGTTCGAGTCCTTTTTAGGCACATTCCGTAGTGGCGAAAAGCGCCTACCAGCTTCGTGATGTCCGTCTATACGCGCTGATCCCAGTAACCGGGCTCCCTGGAAATTTTATATTGTTGGCTTTTACAAAAGTATGTCGAGAAAATCTAAATTTGTTTAAAATAGGACAAAAATATCGGGTCATTTACAGGAAGACTTAAGTACGTTTTGTTGTTGTCGGCGACATAAATTCGCCATTAAAGCTTGTTCGTGCAGCACGGAATATTTTTATATTGTTGACAGTAACACGTACCTCAACAATACGCGAAGTGCATTGTTGCATTTCAGTTGCAGCAGTGGTTTCGTGAACGCGCCAATGTTACTTTATACGTAGATTGCCTGTCTTGTTCGTGTAATACTTTGTAGTGTTCTGGTAACGACGATTACTATGCACTTCTAGTATGAGAAGGGACAATTCCAGAATTGTTATTTTCAGACTATTTTAGCGTTCACCCTTGACTGTCAATGTATGCAGGAAACAGTGAACGGAATTGAAAAATACAGCATATATTGGAATTTGAATTGCATTTTAAATAAAATTAAAATACTGGCAGTAAGAAATGGGGGCATAGGAGGCAGTCGAGAAGCGAACCACATGTGACCAAACAGTAGGAGTCGCGGAAAAATAAGTTGCCAAGGAATTACATTAGGAAAGCTAGGAGCAGGCAGGAAACAAGAGCACTAAAGTAAAAGCAAGTGATGACCAAACTCTAATATCTATTGACAGCTGTTTAGTAAGAACCCCCGGATTCAAAGGTGGAGATACTGGAAAATGCACATGAGATGTTAAGTGAATCCAGAATGACGTGTGGTGCCCGAGAAAGGCAGAAACAAAGTACTAAAGAAATAGCAATTGATTACCGAACTCTTATTGCAATTGACCGCTGTTTAGTGAGAAACCCTGATACAAAGATGGAGGTACAGGGAAGTGTACATGACATGTTAATGGAGTCTAGAATTGTGTGTGGTGTTGGGGTATGCATAGAATTGTGTGTGGTGTTGGGGTATGCAGTTCAGACGGACGATGGAAAGAAACTGATAAAATTCGTAAAAGGTTTGTGTAAGAAAATGTTAATTCAAAATGTTAATTTTACGTGCACTGTTTCCTAATTTCATAAAAAGTGCAATCAGTTTTTTGTTGTAAATTCCAAATACTTTTTTCGCTGAGAGATGTGAACACACCTATTGTTTTGCGACAAGTTTCGACGCTACCAAGTCTGTTGCAGCACGATAGACGTCGTAAAACATTCCTTCCAGCAACTTTATAGCCTCACCGCACCATTAAGGGCGGTGAGGAGGGCATAGAACCTAAAGGCGAAAGAAATAGATGATTATTAGCGTTATAAGATTAGCATATATTTGGCAGTCATTCAGAGAACGAAGTCAGTAGGGTATGTAAAACAATTGAAGAAAAGTATAATGATATGGAGTGTTAATCAAATGTTTTGTTCGATGTTTTATTATGAAACGTATGAATCGTAAGGAGAGCTGCACCGATGGCTGCACGTCGAGTGGAAATTGTATGGCGGAACGCAAGGATTTTGAAATTACGGCGACTGAAGAGGCGACATGGGAGACGAGGGTGCCCCATATTTTTGTGCAATAAGGGTGCTGACATATTATAATGTTCATAAGCGGAAATATGGGGAGAACAATTGGTGTGTATTAAACTAGTTGTACCTTAATAAGAATTAAGCTTATAGAAAATAAAATTACAGAACTGTTACAGACGTATAGACTATGGGAGAATATAGCCGGAAAAAAACAGCTCTTATTGGAGGTTACGGAAGATCAGAAATGTGAAACGAAAAATTATTGGGAGAAGAGTGTGTGTAGTAATGTCAGAAGTAATAGTAGTCCGCTACTAGTAAAAAGCAGGTGTGTATAATTCACTGTGTGCGTGAGTGCACGCGCGCGTGTGTATTTGATGTTTCGTAATAATCCGTAATGTGATCACAGACTTATAATGTCATGACACACAACTGGACAAATGGGTTGTTTGGTCGATTGACTGATTGAGTGAGCGAGCGAGTGAGTGCGTGAGTGGAAGATCAATAAATTGATAGGTCAGGCTACGTTAGAGTAGCCCAGTAGCCCACAACTTACTCTTCTCGGATGCATTCATGACTTCCAGTTCCATTTGACGTTACGTAATGTTTGCATTTGAATCAGCGACTTACGTAAAGAGGCAGATCACTTTTGTAGTGTACTTTCCTACTGAAGGAGTAACAAAGTAGGCTGTTGAGATCACCATGTGTATGTCCGTGTCTCACCATTTCAGCTTTGAAACACTTTGCTGATTTTCACGATACTTGTTTTACATATGCTGCCAATGGAGGACGCCACAGCATCGTACTTTTAATTTCCTGTGGTGAGAGTAATATCAGCACGGGAGATGCTGGAAATTATGGGGTGGGAGTGACAATATCGCAGTGTCTATTTAGGCTGTGAGATCGTGTATGGTACTACTACACTAAAAATATAAATCTTTTGTAAGATGATACTGTTGTTTGTAGGATGCCGAATAACAACATGGCGGCCGTGGAAAATTTTTCATTAACGTTCATTTTGATGGCTAAAACTAATGACCCATTAAGTCTTCGCTGACGAAATTTGACACGACGATGGATCGTACACCTACATGTTCTTTATGAAACGTTTGTGAGTGAACGGTTGGACTACAGACGTGACGATGATGAGAGACGTGGATGTTGTATGCTACCCATATAACGTTTATAAATAATATACCAAAGTAAATATTTTTCACGAAAGTAAAATGCAACGACGACCAGTGCCTATGCAAATATATAAATCTGTGCTTCAAGAATGTGGCCTTCCAGATCTGTTGGGTGTAGTTGTAACAGTGATGTGAAACTGGGTTTGTTGTTACTGCGGCTTACTGTTCCATCCTTTGATGAGAGATGAGCGCGTAGAGTTGACGGACTGGTACGTCGCACGGGAAAATCGCAGGCCGCTCAGCTTAACACTTCGCTATCCTCGCATATGGAAGAGTGGAGGTACAGCTCCATGCATTATTAACCACGACGCTAGATGGCGAGTGGTCAGCTTCACACCCTGACTGCACTGCCCCCTGGAAAATCACCCAGATCTGAATAAAGAGAAGTGTGAGGTCGTCCATGTACAAAAATAAATGCACGTGGAATAATAAGAAATTTGCTTTTTCTGTCACAGCGATCATCCGTGACCGAACGCATTGTTTCCTTCTTTCTAAAAGTGTCACAAATCAGTCATAGGCGTACAGAGGAACTGCTTTTAATTCTACGGTTACTTTCGTCTTCATGTCTTCGACGTCCTGAAATCATCGTTTGATGGCGGTTTTCGTGGCGTCCCTGGTTCCAGAACCTTAGTCTGTTGGCTTTCAAATTGTGCTCCGCTTAACCCCGTGGTTCTGCGGCCGACCTTCAGAGGTTCTGCAAAGATATTTCCTTTCTAATGGAACTGGTAATAGTTTAAAAATTTCATTGCATTTCTTTCTTTTCTTCCCGTTTTTGTGCATAGCTGGCGCCGGGTTTATTTTTGTGTAAGTCACCAATAACAAAACTTTATTTTTCGTAAATGTTCTTATTTGCGTAGTTTTTAATAAAAGTTTATACTTTTAAAAGTTTTATTTTATTTTTTACTCCAAAAGTAGCTACACTTATACCATACAGTGATTTCGCGAAAATTCAAAATTTGACAAAAAACTTTGCCTCGTTTATTAACATCTTCCGTAGAAAGGATAGACTGCCAGTACGCATGGCGGTAGTGGTATCAGAAGGGAGTCGATTCATAGGTTTTGTTTCCGCGGCCTCAGTACTGAGTGATCTTACCTTAGGTACAGGATTAACTTCACTTTTCCCACGTAAGCATAATGTTTGCATCAAAGCTACAAGTCAGTATTTCATTTAAGCGTCTAAAGTTTTGTGCTTTGAGCTACAACGCGTATAGAAAGTGCAATTTAATGTTAAGCTAGAGACTGTTGGTTTTAGAGGGAAATAAAGGTGCGAGATTAGAAGTTGGAATAGTGAACCTATCAGCAAGGGGATTCGCGAGTAACGTTGTGTTCTTTGATGATAAAGTTTTTCACGGAGAGAGGTAATTCATTTTCGTGAACTTGAACGTCGCATTTGAAGGAGAACAGGCCTATACCCCGGGGACTGTTAGGAGAACCTGAACTATGAGCGGTTACTGTAGTTTATTTAACGGCGTTTTCTGTATCTTAGACGGTACAGTTTTCGTGCTGTGGTGGTCGGTGAATAATGAAATGGAAAGATTTTATGGGAAGCCGTCCTGCCATAATCGAGGTACTGACCGATCAGTTGTCTGGATGGACTGAGGAACTCCACTGATTTTCAGTGAGGTTGCGGGTACCCGGCCTAGAATTACTCCAGACACCTCCTAGGACTTCGCTGCCGTACTAGGGCGCACGGCGACAGGTATCAAGATTCCGGTCTTCTGGGTTGTGACGGCATGCGGTCTGTTAGATACCACTGTTTCGGAAGAATCTGCTGCCCCATTCTTGAGGTTAGAAGCTTAAGTCATTAAAGAAACATAGTTCGTGCATGCGTTAGAGACTATCTGGACCAACCGTGAGAGGGATCTAGCTAACTGTACCTTATCGTATGTGTGTGTGTAATGCAGAGCAACTTGATTAAGGAAATAAGGTTGCATTGTTATTGCTGGTTGCGCTTGTGTATAGATTGTAATGGACTAGTTATTTTCCGTCGTGTTTTCTCAATGATGAATTCTAGTTACACTTGAGCGGTTGCGTAGATAGCGACAGCTGTAGGACATAGAATGCGAAAAATACGTTGTTCATGAAACGCCCGTGCATCCTGAAAACTGGGGCTGTGGTACGCTGTGTCACGCCGCCGAGATGACGTAAAACTATACTAATTTAATACATTAGTTTATTGCGCTACTTGACAGTTATGATCGTCGTCGTCGTCGTCGTTGTTGATTTCTGCAAGACTTTGGTCGCGCGACTTTTGAATCGTCCTGCAGAGGGTTCTGACGTGGTGTGTTACTGTTCGGATCAGTCAGTTTCTGAACTTTGACCATTGCCAATTTGGGGGGGGGAATCCATCGATGGTCTTAGCGGTAGGCGTTCTTTTGGATTCCCTCCCGAATCAACCTTTGCGGTTTGGGCTCTTGTTTTGGTTGTATTAATGTGGATATCTCTTTTTGTTGTAGTTTTAGGTCTTCACTGGCATTCCGTCAGTTTTTATTGTGTATTTTTTGTTATCTCCCACGGAAGAAATTTTGTATCGAGTGTATATACGGAGGTAGTTAACAAAAAGTAGCTTGTATAGAGATTAGGATAATCCTGTGCCTGTCGGGCCCAACTCCGTTGATGTCTCTCCACCCTTTCACCTGAGAACGGAAGGAGATCCAGTTCCCGAAATTTTTTTCGAGTATGGACAAAACCCATAAGCGGGGTGAACTCTAAGGATATTATTCTACTGTGTAAAGTAAGTCACTTGCATGGTAAAACAATCAAATGTTTTAAAGAACTGTAAGTGCAGTTTTAAAATGTTGGCAATCCTTCTGTTTTAGAGCGTTCATGTGGCTTGAACATTTCAGTACTTGTTGTTTTCTTGTGCCGAAAACTTCTTTTTTGTTGACTGTGTGACTTTTCCCCTCGTCTGGATGTAGCTAAATTTGGGATCACGTAAAAGCAGTTCGAGTAAAAGACGGAGATACGTGTAATTCAGTTGAACTCGACTCTCGTTAAATAACGTAAGAATTCAGCATGGACTCCCCCCTCCGTTACGTTGTTTGCTAATTATAGCTGTATGCCTGCCCAGCAGATTGCGGTGCACAGACGAAGCATCAGGCGATAGATACAGCGAACATCAGTATCTGAAACAGTTTAAGTCGACAAGTCTCCGCCGCCATCCACTCTTACCACCGATGTACCATTACCATTGTAGTGTGCGAATCTGTTGCTTCGTATTCATTTCGTTATCCTACACACTTTTAAGTAACCAATTAACGACGGAGGGCGGATATCGAAAGCCCATCATACCAGCGTAAAAAAGTATCGTTTAAAATACGAGTTCTGAGCACTACTGCTAGAAGCCTACTCTCCTGTTGCGTTACTTCTGTTTCTAAGCCGTCATATCCGTTACTAATATGTTGTTAACTTGTACTCCTCCGTGTTTTTGATACAGCGTAGTACTGTACGTGGAACACGCGGCGTCCATCTTCTTGGCTCAGTGTATTGGATCCAACTTGACGCTGAAGTGATGAGGGTCAGAAGGTGGGTTCATTTATTTAGGTAAGTTGAAAGGAATGGCGCCAAACAGTACTGCTGGTAATGTGGAATAAGAAACCAACTAGATGTCACTTAGTATTAAATTTATTTCTCCTTTATAAGTTGCTCAACATGTTTCGGGCCACCTTGTGCCCATCTTCAGGAGCTGACGACTTAGTGGTATTTTTTCACGTGTGGTGTAGTGCCGTGGCTGTGTAGGCAGTCA
>Ga0123355_10018491_pt1 | contig 11057 bp, 7 predicted proteins | sample TergutEmb28metaG_3_FD_89872 | JGI IMG/M metagenome (GOLD analysis project Ga0123355, IMG submission 89872) | Embiratermes neotenicus P1 segment gut microbial communities from Petit-Saut dam, French Guiana - Emb289 P1 | ecosystem: Host-associated > Arthropoda: Insects > Digestive system > Gut ...
GGCCCTGGGGCCCACCCAGCCTCCTGTAAAATGGGTACCGGGTCTTTCCCGGTGGTAAAGTGCGGCCGGGGCGTGCTGCTGACCACTCACCCCCTTCTAGTGCCGTGGTCATTGAAGAGTAGTGCTATACCTCTACCCACCCTCTGGGCCACACCGGGCCTGTAACGGGATCACTTTACCTTTCTTAATAATAATTATTGTTATATCATTTCCTTTTATTCTGTTTTTGGACGAAATTACCATTGCGGCTTCAGTACTGATTCGACACGTCATATTCCCCCGATGTCACCTCACAGGGTCGCATCGACTTCATGTTTGTAATTGTTGATTGAAATTAGTATTTTTGTGCGCATTGTGCAGGTAATTTTGCTATCTGCGTAGCAAATTTCAACTGCCTATCTGCAATGGCTCTGTGCGTTAATCATACAGATAACTAAAGAGAATTTTTGCACAGCCGGCATGATGTTCACAAATTGCATGTTTTAAATGTGTTACCACATTTCAGGACCTTAATTGTAGCAAACGCAGGAAAAAACGCAGTATTAGAATAGCTGCCAATGGTGTACCATTCATACCGTTTCTTGAAGTCTGCCTGCTGGTAAAGAAGTTTTTAAGGGTGTCTTAAGGAAGAGGAGTAACGTAACACATTGGTGCCAATGCCACGTACCATTGCATATCTCAAGAAAGGAAGTAGGTCGATTCAAACTCGATTGTCGTACATCGTTGTGTCGTGGGTGTTCCCACCTGTTCTTTTTTTGTTCCTTCCACATGTTGATGACGGATGTGAAAGATCCGCTGGAGTGAGTTTTAAAGATTATGACTTCGTATTCTCCTCGACTACGTCTGGAGGGCTAAAAAAAATACGATCCTCGTAACTTGTCATTGGGATCCTGAAATTAAGATGGATGAATGTTACGGGCCGACAGATGGACAGAACGGTGGACAGAACGGTGGACGGGTGGTAGAATGGAAGGATGGATAAATGAATGGAATAAATGTTTAGTTGACAGATAGATGGAGCGATAAACATCCTTACTGTCTGATGGCTGAAGACGGAGACAGGCAATGAGGTGCAAGTTGGTGCACTTGCATTCCTTGCGATTTTGACATAATTTACCTTTTATATTTAATATATTAATGTTTTATGTTTTAATATTTCAATATATATAATGTATATAATATACTTATATATATGTACTTTAATATTTTATATTTAACAGAGTAAATAAAAAATTCTACAAAAATACAATATATAGTTATTGTTTAATTAAAATAATCATTTTAATTAAACAATAACTATATATTGTATCGTGTACAACATTTATTATTGAAACGTCTTATCACTTTAAATATCGGTAATGTGCACTACCTTGCAAAAAATACTGCTGGCACCGCTGGCTGCAGGTCTGTCACTTCTGAAGGCACCGAAGAAACTGATCACGATAAATCAGGATAGCCTAATAGCATTTACTATATCGTACCGCTGATACGAAGCAAGATCGCTGTTCCTGCTGAGGCAAAATTATAAATTCGAGAGGTTCGTGCCTCACTGATAGCAAATGATCACGAATTGTGATAGGTTATGACTTCACGAGTCATGCTGTCGTGACCTGTGGTTAATGGATCCTCTCCGCGGTCACGAGAAATGACAAGGCTCAAGATTTCCCAACTGTCCTGTGACACCGCAACATAAACTGGCGACGCCATATTAAGGGACGTGAAATAGCGTAGGCTACGTTACAAAACGCCAGTTTGTAATGAGTTTGGTGTAGAAGTACGGCCAGCGCTACAGACTAACTCCGTGGAGAAGAGTCCTTCTGGAGAAGGTAACTGTTCCTCACCTAGTCAATAATTTTTTCGCATTTTATGGGGCTTGAAAGTTCATTACCGTGTTCACAAGAGCCCGCCATTTGTCCTTTTACCCCCTCTGCTCCAGTACTCTGTTACGGGCTGCGTTATCTTTAAAATACGAGGGTCGGTTGGCAGATACGTACAGATGGCGCATAATTTCGTATCTTAAAACCTACACGGATTGTGATTGTGATGGGAATTCGTCCCCTAGCTATTATCATGTTTCCAACGCTGAAGCGAAATGTTGGCAGCCACAGATTTAAACGTGATCTCGAGGTGGAGAGTTTTGTGGCACGGTGACTGATAACACCTACACGGCCTTATGGCAACAGGGAATAGAAGAGCCGGCCTGCATTGTAGTAAATATCTCATTTGGGCGGGGTCTGTGCGGAAAGAGTAATGGTGTATCAGTGCAATTAATCTGAATTGTCCTTATTACGAACGAAAGTAAATAGTCCTTTATATACGTATGTACGAGCATTAAGATCGTCTGAGATGTTGCGCCTTGTAGTTTGGTATTTATGTGCCAAACTACACGGCGTCATGTCACGGAGGACAGTCTAATACGACCTTTATTGTATTTCATGACGCGTTTTGAGAACAAGTTGAGAACTGTGAACAGCTTGAGCCAGGAATATCCTTTAACCGGACCTAGAATCGAATACGGTATCTCTCGAATAAGGATATAGCTCCCTACCAACCTCCATGATGGATGACGAACAGTTAAGTACATCTAGAAGGGTTTCCAGATGGAGGTAAAAACGTGACCCAATTCCAGCTGCCGATCGATTCAACTCCAACTTATGGCCTGAATCTTTACACAGTTTTCCCCAGTTTCTCCTCGTCCAGATGTTAACTAAATACGTCATTGTAACTACTCCACTTTTGTTCACCATTTATCATCATCATCATCATCATCATCATCATCATCATCACGGACAATGACATTTAGTTTTCATTCCGGCTGATAAGGTATTTCTTCGGACGCCATTAAGAACATTTCTCGACTTCAAGGATTCACAGACGCTTAAGGAGGTGAAGTCCACTCGAGCGACCAGCCACGTCGGTTCGGAATTGATGTCCAACGTTTCGGAGAGTTACTCTGTGTTCATCTTCAAGGATTAAGTTTTTAATAATTCTTAGAGAGCAGATCTCCGAGAGGCTATTTTTACGCCCCGAATTGAAGCGGCTGACTGCCAGAGGGAATTTTTGTCGCTTAAAAATATAAATATAGTAATTTACAAATTTTGTCTCGCTCTGAGATTCGTAAGATGAAGCTTTATGGGGGCTACAGGTAATGTATTCATCGCTTATATGGACCTCTAAGGTATATTTTCCATGGGTTGAGTAATCTTATGTAATATTCTCGTACGGTTCCTTTCATATTGAAGACAAGGAAATGAAATTTAGCATAGCGAAAAATTGTAACAAATCGCTGACGATAGTACTCGTACAGTGTAATCGAAACGCATGTGTGTGTGTGTGTGTGAAGTGTGTTGTTTAACGACACCCTCCATTACTGCAAATTTATAGCGTAGGTGGTAGGTGAGTGGTGAATGAATGAGAATGGAGGAACTGAGAAACAGTACTGACAGGGGACAACCCACGCATTCAGAGAAAACCTGTCCCAAAGTCACTTTGTCCACAAAAGATCTAACCCGGCTTTCGACTATGATGTAAATTCTAGTAAAGCACTCGCGGTAGTGCTCGTACATTGTTATCGAAACACGTTTATGTCAATACGGCGACGTATGTCGTGTATTGTGCTGCAATACGTCCGCCGCACTCTAGTTGTAACTAACTGAAAACGGAATAAATACAATGTGGTTTCTATCCTTTGCTGGAGTAGGTCCCGTTTTCGCCGCTTGCTGGTTCTGCTTTTACCCGAGTCTGACGCTGGAACATGAATAATGCGATCGAGGTCATGTCCCACCACGAAGTCGTGAATGAACTTTACAGCACACGATCGTTTATCGTTTGTCTTATCTGCAGATATATTGCCCATATTAAAGCGTTATGCGTGTAAAACTCCATTTGTTAAAGCAAACAGATGTAAGTACAATACCATGTCAATAGCACGTAATGTCCTCTTGAGCGTCCTTTTAGCAGATAAGGCTGTTATTGGTGTGTCAATCAGTAATTGGTAATTTGATGGGTCAGGCCATTCCACTAAAGCTGCTTTGTTTTTGTCTTTACATTTGTGTTCCATCACGTGTGGGGGAGAGGAGAGGTGCATGTAGGATTGTGTTGGGAAGACCTGAGGGAAAAAGACCACTTGGAAGACCTAGGCTTTGATTGGAAAGTAATGTTAGAATGGACCTCGAAGCAATCGTTCGGGAGGACGAGGACTGTATTCGTCTAGCTCGGGACAGGGACAAGTGGCGGGTTCTTGTGACGACGGCAATGTTTCTCCGGGTTCCTTAGTGCGGGGAATTTCTTGACTAGCCAATGAACGTTTAGCTTCTCAAGAAGGACTATACTTCATGGACTAAATTAGTAAATTGGTTGTGTTAACAGTCTATGATTAACCTGCATGTAACTGGTATAAAGGCCAAGAGTCCCCTTACTTATGAAACCCCTTCCTTTGCTGTTGCGGAGACATCTGGTCATACACCATTGTTACTAATTTATTGTTTTATTTTACTCAGTATTTGTGAAGAATTTATTGTTGAGGTACATATTCTGTAAGCATTAAATCTGTCGGACATAAACTTGAAGATTTAAATCATCGCCATATTTTAACTGCTGATTTAACAAGAATATTTCAGTTACATGTTGGAGTTCTGCTTGTAGTCTGTCTTTGTACTGAGTGTCTTCAGACCTAATAATAATAGTAATAATAATAATAATAATAATATTTATTTACTGAAATTGGGTTGTTACCCGGTGGCAGTGGTTATTTTACATGTAAACAAACATAAAATTGTTTACTACTAAATTTATGTCGGGAGGGCTACATGAGAAGCATGTAGTGGCAACTTGGAATCTTGGGAACCATCTCAGCACTTGCTTTTAGGCACAGGGAAACCAAGAAAAACTTGTGTCGAGATGGCCGGTCGCAGGACCTTACGAATACTGACTTCTAGCCAGCAGTCCGGCATCTAAAGTAAAAAAAAAGCAATGCACACACAGTAAAACAAATACACATAAGATAACAATACACACAACACAACTACAACAATACACACGGTCAACCAACAATTACCCAGAAGTGGTAGTAGAAGTAGAATAATGGAGAAAAATTTCGTACGGCCGCATTGTTATTATTAAATATTGTGAAAAAGTTAAACTTTGCATTTGGATTCATTCAATAGCATAACCAAGTTGCATGCGAATCGATCAGCCTGCTTAAACGTCCAAATATGGGGATAAAGAGGCATTACGGAGATTTCGTAAGCCTGGAATTTTCGTTTTAAGGAAGAAGGTAGGATAACAAGGAACAAAGCAAATGATGCGAACTTTGCCTTTAGTCCTGAAATCAGTAACGGATACTGGGTTAGAATGTGTGTCTATTTATTTATTTATTTGCACTTTATTTCACGACGACGTTAGTAGCGCTGAATGGTTGGATGGTGGTTAAAGTTAATTGAAAAGGACGTAAATAAACGAGCTTCTTCCAATTTAAGGCACCTTAATGCTGAATGTGCTTAGGAACCAATGAAACCTTTGAGGCTCGTCGCTCACTATAGTCGTCCCGGCCAATATTCGAAGAGACGGCCTGCCGATTGTAAGAAGCGGTACCAGTCGGAGTCGGTTTGACTCTTCTAGACGCGTTCGTATAAGTTGTGAGAATCGCCTACTACCTTCTTATCCATCCCACCGTCTGTTAGTGCATATCAACTCGGCTCCCATTGGGCATATTTGCGTCTAACTTGACAATGGAGACATGATGAAAATTTGTAGAGGCAGAGCAGACTGTGTCAAAATCGGACGAAAATATCGGGTACTTTGCACAGGGACCTAAGAAAGTTTATGTTTGCTGACAGCATTAGGAAAGTAACCCATTATTGACTTTTCATGTCAACACCCAACAGGTTTGTGGTGTTGACAGCGACATACGTAGCTCAATTAAAGGGGAGCTCGTTGCGTTTCATGGCAACCATGATTACCCGAACGCGCTGCAGTGTTAGTTAAAAGTATATCGCCTGTCCTTATATACGTACGATTGCTGTGCTTCGTTGAAAACCATGACGTTAAACAAATAAGCAAGGTTATCTGGTCTCTTTGCCATGTTGGCTGTACGATTTTCTGGAGCGTTGTATAGTATGTAGGGCCACAGATCGAGTGACAAGATCGGCTATGTCAGTTTTCTCTTATGAGGCAGCCAGCAGCTGAACACAGTATCTGGGAGCGATGTCTGTAATTGACAGCTTCATTATAAAATATTATGAAATTGAGAAAAAGAGAGATTTTGCTAATCATAGTCGTTCGGCATCATTTTTTTTTTTTTTGTGTAAACACGTTTCTATTTTTTTCCCCCGAGTGTCACAGAAATCTTCCAGTGAACATTTGTTCCGTTATAACGTTAATGTCATCTGTTATTGATACAATCGGTCTTTTTTTGTCGTTTGTACTGTATTTACACTGAATTGTGGCATTCGTATGGTAGGCGTATGTGGCTGTCGACTTCTACCGTAACACACGTCGTATTGCAGCAGTTTGGAGATGACTGAATTGCGTAACTTTCGTGCAGAAATTCAGAGTCTTTTTGTTATTAAGGGGTTCATATGCGACGGCTGTAAATTCCAGCTATTGCTTTCAGTAAACAAAGCTAGATATGGTACTAGTTTTATCCATTCTCAGTATCATATACTACATGATTACAGTCTTCTCTTAGCTTCCAGATACATTTTGAGCTTGCTATAAACTTATAAATTAACTAGTAAATGAAGTAGGAGGTAATTTTACCAAATATGGTTTGGTAATTGAACTGTGATTTGGAGTCAGAATTTGAATGGAGTTTTATTGGTTTAAACTTAACCTCTGAAAAATCTCAAAAAGACATGAAACACATTTTACAATAACCTTTTTTTATGTAAATTAAATTTATTTTTCAGAGTCCTAGAATTCATGTCATAACCTGTATTTTTGTAACGATTTTCCACTTCTTCCCCAGTTTATGAGGCAAACAGTGTTTCTTATCTCGGCTGTGCTCATTCACACGAATCCATCTATGTCTGGGGTTATACAGTATTTTAACGATCTGCTATGTATTTTGTTCTATTCCATTCCTTGCACATGTTCCGGCCGTTGCACCTGATAACAATAACGATGAAATGAAATTTTATGTACCCAACTGCGTGGTGGTCATACTGTTTTAGAAGTAATAAAAATGGTTTCATAGTCAATTTCAATGGAGCCACTGACTGCTGTGACCTTCAGAATGTAACGCCTGAATTTGTACTGTAATAACTGTAACAGGCGCCATGTATGGCGTAATTCCAGCAACGGCTTGAACCTTTGCGTATAAGCCATTTGAATCATCGTTTAATATTCAGGTTGCACGTACAAGTTTAAAATATGAACAGTTCGTTGTAGAAGTAATGTGTTTATTCAAAAAATAAGTTGTAACTTCGTACTGCAGACTTTAAACCTATCAGGATACAGATCATGCCAGAAGGCTGATTAATTGTACGTCAGTAATTCAGAAACGAATACTACTTGTTGTGCATACTTCCATTGAGTACAAATTTGTCGTTCATAGGGCCGTGCATCGTAATATTATTTCTATAGTAAAACCAACTAGATGCACCAATGTATCAAATTTATTTTATTTTGGAATGACACTGTACATGTTTCTGACGTTCTTTCCGTCTTTCATCAGGAGTTCAAGACTGTACATACAGCAACAGGCATTTGTCAAACAGATACTGCTGTCTGCTTGACAAATGTCTGTTGCTGTACGTACGGTTTAGCAAGCAGACAGCAGTATCTGTTTAACAAATGCCTGTTGCTGTGTGTACAGTCTTGAACTCCTGATGGTGGACGGAAAGACCGTCCGAAACGTGTAGAGTGTCATTCCAAAATATAATAAATTTGATACATTGGTGCATCTGGTTGGTTTTACTATGGAAATTTAATTAAAGTACATATGTGTTGACTGGGAGATTTATGTCGCTGAGAAAGTACGGGCTTGCCATTGTTCTATCTCTGCTAAGTTTAAGCTAGAAAAATAATATCTTATATCCGCTGCAACTTCGATATAATATGCACTGCTATATATTTTTTTTTGTCCATAGCGCCACAGCCTCTAGTAGGCCGGCGCCTCCTCGTATCGAGGCTTCACAATCACACTCAGACACACCCCACTTGGTAGAACTCCCCTGGTCGAGTGATCAGCCCGACGCATAGGCATCTACCTTACGACAAGCAACACTCACAAGAGACAGACATCCATGCCACGGCGGGATTCGAAACTGTCATCCAATCAAGCGAGAAGCCTCAGACCGCGCGGCCACTGGGATCGGCCATTTACATTGATGTAATTGCGTATAAGTTGTTTCAATAGCCGTAGGCGCTCCAAATGTTTTCATTCACATTAATAAACAAGAACGTTATGCAGATCAGGTATCCAGTTTGTCCGAGTGAGATAACTTGGTTGTATGTTCCAGACGCTGTCTAGACGTGGTGCTTTTTATTACACTTGTAACTGATATATTAAAACGCAGAGATAAGGTTGCGGGATTATTTTGATCACTTTTGGATGTAACATAAACTTGTTGCGTTTTAAAAATAAAAGTCTATGTCGACCCAACTCAAACGGATTTTACTTGTAAGAAAAGGCCACGGTTTCGATGGTTTCAAAACAGAAAGTCGACTTGTGGTCAGTTCCGAACATACTTTTCGCTAAATAGAACCTCTGTTAAAGTAAATACACGATGTTCTGAGTTGAGAAAGCTGATAGTTTGCGTGGCCATAATCTTTCATTGTAGAGGTAGCACGTACACTAATGTCATGTTTTCTTAAAACACAAACGCCAAGTCGCTCCGACGCATTATTGATGTGTGTGTGTGTGTGTGTGTGTGTGTGTGTCGGAATGGCTTAAGTGTTGCACTGACTCTCCTGCGAACCGAGCGATCAGAGGTTGATCTGTAGCAGGAACAAGGATTTTTCTTTTCGTTATGGCGTCCAGACATGTTCTGTTATCACCCAGCCTCCTTTGGAGTGGACACAGATGGCACTTTCCCCGGGCTGTGCTGACCACTTACACCATCCACTTCCGAGTTGGAGTATACCTCCGCTCTTCTCTAAGTGCTCATAGTGTTGTGCTAATTAAATAATGGGGAAACTTTGGCTGTTTGTTTGTGTTTAAGGCCCTGGACTACGTCTGTTGAGTTGTGAGTAGAGATTTTGAGAATCGAGTACACCTCTTTTCCCTAAATGAGAGAGGTTATTCTTTTACCCATTGACTGATAGGGCTTCGGAGTCAGATAAGAAATGGTGGAGGGGAGAAAAATCACTGCCACTGCCAACAATCGAACCCCGGGTCATCCTCCACATAGCAAGTCACTTGACTGATTTTTTTACAGTAATACGAGTGCCTATTTGTGTATCTATTTATTTATGGTTTATTTAACGACGCTTGGGTTGTGTAGTGTCGAATGGTAGGATTATTAGTGAAAAATGAATTTGAAAGGATGTGGAAGGACGCGGTTGTTGTCCACGTTGAGGTACCATGTCGGCATGTACCTGGAGAGACTGAGGGAAATCACAAAAACTCAATCGGTGTCCCACCCCACATTCGAGGATGACTCCTCCCGAACAAAAGCCTAGCTTTTCCGCTTGAGCCAGCAGCAGCAGCATGTGCAGTAGTAAAAGCAGTTGTGGTGGTGGTGGTGGTGTTGGTGGTGGTGGTGGTGGTGGTGGTGGTGGTGGTAGTGGTGGTGGTGGTGGTAGTAGTAGTAGTAGTAGTAGTAGACTTCAGTTGAAATGTGATGGCACAAGGTGACGCACGGGAGGGGAAGTGAAGGGGAAACTGGCGAATGGAGTGTGTAGCCAGTACCCTTCACACTACTTCGGAACATTGTGTATCCAGCATTACTACCGCTGATGCGCACACCTCGGCTGCCAGTAGTCGACTGAATTGACGCCCCCGCGATTTAAATGGACTCGTCCGTTTCGCCGAAAGACGACATCTGGTTTCTGCGCGTATGCCATCACATTTCAACTGGCCTCTAACAGCAGCTCTGCGACCACTGTTTGGCGTAGGAGGGGTAATAAATGGCAGGGTGATACTGAGTCCCTGAGATGTGTTTATTTCTGCTGGCTTATGCTAGTGCAGTTTCGTGTGACAGATGGACAAGCGTGGTGGACAATGCCGGTATGTCCGCCGTCTGCGAACTGTTATGCGGATCCAGCAGGACTGCGGAACAATTAACGGGATTGACAGGCAGTGCAGGTAACACGAAACTGCGATAAATCTAAAGTGACCTTCCACGGACAGTCGGGATTCTTGTGCTTCTTTCTGACTTTTTATGCCCACCTGCTTGCCGTTAGGATATAGCTGTCACCCCGGAAGAAGAATGAACTAACTGAATTGTAATGACGTTCTCTTTTGTCACAATGGCGTCCTGGTAGCCTGCGTCTCGAGCAATGAAAATGCGAATGCGAATCGGCTCGAGACATTAGCATGTTCTGTATGCCGTTCAGCTTCGGTTGGAACAGTAACGTGCTGTGTGTTACTTACAGTATTTGCAGTCTTACTGGTATAAACCCTCTCTCTCCCCTAACACTTTTCTTAACGAAGAAGCTGACTTAAAATGCAGTGCTTCTGACTTGTATGTGTAAGGTGCGTGATTCGAGTGTCGGCCGGGACTCTGATCTGTCTTATATTTTACGTTGTTTTTCCCAGGCCTTCTAAAAATGCCATGATAGTCCCGTAAATCAGGCCACGACCACTTTCTTCTACATCCTTTCCAGGTCATTATTCACTGTCATCCAGTCATTCGATGCCGTAACGTGTGAACTGCTGGCAGTATCGTTACACGAACTACAAAATAAATAAGTTAACTTTGAGGTGAGACATCCACGTTGTGTTAACCAATACAACTACATGTTTCGGCCTCTTAACTCTGCCATCATCGGGTTGTATTCTATTGTAAGGTAACTATACAATATGCATATAGAATCTATATCGATGACGAGATCTCGTCATCGATATAGATTCTATATGCATATTGTATAGTTACCTTACAATAGAATACAAC
>Ga0123355_10018492_pt1 | contig 11057 bp, 8 predicted proteins | sample TergutEmb28metaG_3_FD_89872 | JGI IMG/M metagenome (GOLD analysis project Ga0123355, IMG submission 89872) | Embiratermes neotenicus P1 segment gut microbial communities from Petit-Saut dam, French Guiana - Emb289 P1 | ecosystem: Host-associated > Arthropoda: Insects > Digestive system > Gut ...
AGCCCGGCAACTCGATCTTGCCGGCGTTTCTAAGCGCAGTCTTGCCGAAAAGCGCCTCGTAGGCCTGGCTCGGATCGGGGAAGCCGCCGCCGGGACTCAACAGCATTGCGCCTTTTCTCTCCAGCATGAAGTTCTGCATCGCCTGCTGCGGCGCGACCGGCGTCAGCTTAAGGTGAATGCCCGATTTCGCGAGTTGCGACAGTATCAATTCCTGGCGCTGCATCGAGATCTGGTCGGGCCAGCCCCAGGCCTCGATTTCGATGCCGTTCGGATGGCCAGCCTCCTGCAGCAGCTGACGCGCCTTGGCCGGGTCGTGGCGATAAAAGTGAATGGTGGTGGGATCGCAGGCCCAATGCTCCTTGGGTAGAATTGCGTTTGAGGGCTGCCCCAGGCCGGAAGCGATGACCTGGTTCAATTGCTCGCGGTCGACGGCGTAGTTGAGCGCCTGGCGGATGCGGACGTCGTCGAGCGGCGGACGCGCATAATTGAGGAAAGCGCCGAGAAATACCAGCGATGGCGTGACCATTATGTTGACGCCCGGAAAGCGCCCGGCGATGGCCCGTTGCTGGGTCGCGAGATCGATCGCGAGATGGGTCTCGCCGGTGAGCGTGGTCCGAACCGCGGTGTTGAGCTCGCTGATGATGCGCATGTCGATGCCGTCGAGATAGGGCAGACCGGCGCGCCAATAATGTTCGTTCCTCGCCAGGGTAAAGCTGGCATTGTCCTGCCAGTCGACGAACTTGAACGGGCCGGTGCCGACTGGCTTGCGGTCGACGTTGCCGCCCGTGCGGATCGCATTCGGCGACACCATAAGACCGACACGGTTAGTGAGGATCGTCGGCAACCCGGCGTTTGGCTTGTTCAGGTGCAAGATCGCCCGGTTGGACGCGGCGACTTCAACACCATCGACGGCCGCGAGATCGGCTTTGACGTTGGAACGCTGGTCCGACTTGTAGCGCTCGATGTTCACCTTCACCACCGCAGCATCGAATACGGCGCCGTCGTGGAAGGTGGCGCCTTCCACCAGGTCGAGGACCAGGGTCTTCGCATCGGTGAAGCGCCAGGACTTGGCCAGCCCGGGCTTGAGCTCCAAGGTCGCGGGATTGAAATCAATGAGCGCGTCGAACACCGCGTAGAGCACGTTGAAATCGGTGAGGTTGCGCCCGGTCATCGGATCGACCGACGCGGGATTGTAGGGCATCGCCAGTCGCAGCCTGCCGCCGCGCCGCGGCCCATCGGCCGCCCTGGCAAGAGCCGGCAGCACCGCCGCCGCGCCCGCCGCCGCACCGGTCTTGAGGACGCGGCGACGGTCGATCGACTGCCGCCCGTTATTGGCCTCGTTCGTCATCGCGACCTCCGCCTGCCGTTATTTGTATCCAATATCATCGCCGCCAAAACGGGAATCGGCAAGAAAACTCCATTTCTGAGCTGGCAAGTGGAAAATCATGGATACATAATCCGGTGCAAAATCGGGAGGTAGCGACGTGCAACGCAGCGAACACCGTATTCTAACCACCCATGTCGGCAGCCTGATCCGGCCGCAGGCGCTATTGGAGAGCGCCAAAGCGGCGGCGGAACAGCCGGCGCAGCAGGCAGACTATGACAGAGTGCTGCGCCGCTCGGTCGCGGACGTGGTCAGGCAGCAGGCCGATATCGGCCTCGACATCGTTAATGACGGCGAGTACGGCAAGGGCAGCTGGGCCAACTACATCCTCGACCGCGTCACCGGGTTTGAGATTCGTCCCAACCAGTTGCGACCCGTCTACTGGCTGGGACGCGACCGCGAGCGGTTTCTCGACGCGATCGCGGTGGAGATGCCGCGGGTGAAGACCGGTGATCCGACCGAAGCCTGTATCGGTCCGATCAGGTACAAGGGCCACGCCAGCGTTAAACGCGACATGGAGAATCTCAAAGCGGCGGTGCAATCGGCCAGGGTCGAGGAAGTTTTCTTCACCGCTGTGGCGCCCGCGAGCACGGCTTTCGACGGCGTCAATGAGTACTATCCGACCGAGCGCGATTACGTCTTTGCGATCGCCGATGCCCTGCGCGAGGAATATCGCGCGATCCACGAGGCGGGCTTCATCCTCCAGGTCGACGATGCCGTGCTCGCCAACATGTACGATCATCTGGTGCAGCAGAGCCCGGCGAAATATCGCGAATGGGCCGAATTGCGCGTCGCGGCGCTCAATCACGCGCTCGAAGGAATCCCGGAGGACCGCGTCCGCTACCATGTCTGCTTCGGCTCCTGGCACGTGCCGCACATCGCCGACGCTCCGCTCGAGGATATTGTCGATCTGGTTCTGGAAGTTCGCGCCCAAGCCTATTCGATCGAGGCCGCCAATCCGCGTCATGAACATGAATGGCGGGTGTGGGAGAAAGTTAAGCTGCCGCCGGGGAAGATCCTCATTCCCGGGGTGGTGACACATCACACCGTGACCGTCGAGCACCCGCGTGTTGTCGCCGACCGCATCGTCCGCTATGCCAAGCTGGTCGGACGCGAGAACGTCATCGCAGGCACTGATTGCGGCTTTGCTCAGGTCGATTTCATCCAACGCGTCCATCCGACGGTCATGTGGGCCAAGTTCGAAACGCTGGTCGCAGGCTCGCGGCTCGCCAGCCGGGAATTGTGGGGCTAAGCGGCATGGAAAATCTCCGTGGCAAGGTTGCTTTCATCACCGGCGGTGCCAGTGGCATCGGGCTCGGCATCGCCAAGGCGTTCGCCAATGCCGGCATGACGATCGTCATAGCGGATATCCGGCAGGACCATCTCGACCAAGCCGTCGCCGCTCTCAAGTCGCGCGGCCAGACCGTTCATCCGATCCATCTCGATGTCACGGATCGTCCGGCTATGGCTGCCGCCGCCGCGACAACGCAGCGGCATTACGGCAAGGTCCACGTACTGGTCAACAATGCCGGGATCGGCATTGGCGGACCGCTCAAGCAGGCCAAGTACGATGATTGGGATTGGGGCCTCGACGTCAATCTGAACGGTGTCATCAACGGCATTCAGGAATTCCTGCCGCACATTCTGGCGCATGGCGAAGGCGGGCATATCGTCAACACCGCGTCGATGGCGGCGGTGCTGCCGGTATCGCGCGCCGGCATCTATATCGCGGCCAAGGCCGCGGTGATGGCGCTTTCCGAGGTGCTTCGTGGTGAACTGGCAGATGACAATGTCGGGGTCTCGGCATTCTGCCCGGGGCCGGTGCAGACCAATATCGCGCAAACCAGGCGATTGCGGCCTGAGCGCTATCGCCGGAACAGCGGCTATGTCGAGTTCGAGCAGCGCCTCGGTGAACGGCCGAACAATCCGCTGTGGATGGATCACGAAGAAGCCGGTGAACGTGTCCGGCGCGGCGTTGAACGCAACGACCTCTTCATCTTCACGCACCCCGAATTCAAGGACGGCGTCCGCCAGCGTTGCGATGCCGTGCTCGACGCCTTTCCCGAGGAGCCGATCAATCGTGAACGGGCCGCAGCGATCGAGTTTCTGACCTCGAACCCGATCTATGCCCAAGCAAGGAATAGAGGGCGCTGATCGAACTCCAGGTTTAATTGACGCCACCAAGGCAACCGAATAGGTTCACAGAAATTTGTAAATGGCGCCGGTTCCGGTCGGCGCGCAAATGCCAAAAAGGGAGGCAATTGTCATGAAATCGCGGAGTATTGCGCGCGCATTGATCCTGACCTTGGCCGGGGCAGGCATCATTGCAATCGGCGCCGGGCGCGCTGTGGCGGCCAACGACGTGGCGGCGCCGAGCGCGACGGAGCAACAGGCGGCAATGGCGACGGTTCCGGAGGGCGCGCGCGCCTACTACGATCATTACTGGTATAACGCTCCGGTCTCGTCAGATCCTTACGCCAGCTGGACGCCGCCACCTCCGCCTTGGCAATTCTGCCTCAACGATTCGATGCTCGGCACTTCGTGGCGCACCGACCTGCTCAACGAGTTGAAGAAGCTCAACGCGCAGTATCATGCCGCCGGGTTGACCAAGCCCGACGTGCTGGTGACCGATTCCAACAACAATATCAGCGTCCAACTGACCCAGTTCAACAACTTGTCGCGCCAAGGCTGCAACGTCATCGTTTCGACGCCGAGCAACCCGACCGGCCTGTGCGCGGGGATGCGTGATTCCCTGCAAAAAGGCGTGATCAACATCACGGTTCAATCACCGGTCAATTGCAAAGAAGCCATCAATGTCGGCAGCAACCAATATTATGGTGGTCGCGAACTGGCGGATTGGGTCGGCAAGGCGTTGCAGGGCAAAGGCAACGTCCTGATCCTGAGTGGTGTGCCCGGGATCTCGACGACCATCGGGCTTGAGGCCGGTTCGAAAGCCGCGCTGGCAAAATATCCGGGGATCAAGATCGTCGGCACCGTCTACGGCTTCTGGAACGAGGCCACCTCGAAAACCGAAATGGTAAAGTGGCTGGCGACGCATCCGCAACGGCTCGACGGCATCGTTTCCTATGGTGACATGGCCGTCGCGGCCGACGAAGCGCTCGCCCAGTCGGGCCGGCCGCCGGTAATGCAGGCCGACGGCACCAACGAGTGCGCTTACATCGCTTATTGGCATGACAAAAAGCTGCACAGCCTGGCGTTGCTGGCCGGCGGCGGTTCCAACGGCTACGAAGCGTTCCTGGTTGCGATCAAGATGCTGTTCGGCCAGAAGCCGGTTACCAATATGATCTGGTTCCCATTGCCGCCGCTGAACGACGCCGGCGCCGAAAAGCTTTATGCCGCCTGGCCCGGCATCACGCCGACCAGCACTTGCTGGGCGGACGAGCCCGACCATCACCTCGCCCCCGACGCGTATATCGCCGCGTTCTTCAAGGGCGGCAAGCCGGTCGAACCAGAGCCGAAGCCCTGATTCCTGTGAACGGGTCGTTTACGGATGGGCGGCATTCCGACTGTCGCCCTTCGCCGTCAAGGAAAAATCCATTGGGAGGGTGGCATGAAACGTTGGTATGTCGCGCTGCGGGCAGCGGCATTGCTCGCAACGGCAGGTTTTATCTTCGGCGTCGCCGGGAACAGCAGCAAGGCAGCCAACGCCCCGCCGGCGCCGACTGCCGCCGAACAGAAAGCCGCAATGGCCAAAGTGCCGGCAGTCACGCGTCCCAACTACGACCATTACTGGTTTTTCGCTCCGATCTACGACAATCCCTATCAGAATTGGACGCCGCCGCCGCCGCCTTGGCAGCTTTGCTTCAACGACTCCATGCTGGGAACTTCCTGGCGCACCGATCTCTATAACGAGTTGAAGAAGCTCAACGCGCAATATCACGCCGCCGGACTAACCAAGGCCGATGTTCTGGTCACCGATTCCAACAACAACATCAACGTCCAGCTCACCCAGTTCAACAATCTGCACCGGCAAGGCTGCACCGTGATTTTCACCATCCCGAGCAATCCGGTCGGTCTGTGCTCGGGCATGCGCGACGCGCACGAGCGGGGTGTCTTGGTCATAACCGTACAGGCGGCAGCGGAGTGCGACGACGCCATCAATATCGGCGGTAACGGCTATGTTGCCGGCAAGGTGCTGGCGCAATGGGTTGCCGACGCCGTCAACCATCGGGGCAACGTCCTTATTCTGAGCGGCGTGCCAGGCATCTCGACGACGGTCTCGCTCGAAGCGGGATCGAAGGAGGTGCTGGCGAAATATCCGGGTATCCGGCTGGTCGGCACCGTCTATGGCTTCTGGAACGAAGCCACAGCCAAGACCGAGATGGTAAAGTGGCTCGCGACTCACCCGCAAAAGCTGGACGGCATCGTCGCCTATGGCGATATGTCGGTTGCCGCCGACGAGGCGCTGCGCCAATCGGGACGGCCGCTCGCCATGCAGGCGGACGGCACGAACGAATGCGCCTACATCGCCTACTGGCACGATAACAAGCTGCACTCGCTGTCCGGCAATGCCGGCGGCGGGTCGATGGGCTATGAGGCGTTTCTCATCGCCATCAAGATGCTCTTCGGCCAGAAGCCGATCGTCAATACGATTTGGATGCCGCCGAGCGTGATCGACGATGCGCGGGCCGCACAGCTCTATCAGCCGGGTATGACGATGACGAGCACTTGCTGGGCGGACCCGCCTGACCACCATCTGGTCGCGGATTCCTATTTCGATCAGTTCTTCAACGGCGGCAAGGCGGTCGAGCCCAATCCCAACCCTTAAGCCCGAGACGTTCGTAGCCTAAAGTGTGCGTTCCGGTCGGATCGGGCCTTGAGATACGCAATTTCAACCCGACCGACCGGATCGGTTTCGTGAGACGCGAGCGATGAACTGGCTCCGACAGAGGCTTGACGTGGTTGCGCCTTTCGCCATCGCGGTCGGCCTCTTCGTTGTCACCGCCGCAGTCATTCCAGGTTACGGCAATCTCGTCAGCATCCGCTCGCTGTTACTCCTGGCCAGTCTGCTCGGCATCGCCTCCGCCGGCCAGACCCTGACGATCATCATGGGCGGTATCGATCTGTCGGTGCCGGCGGTGATCGGCCTCGCCTGCGTGGCGTTCGCGGTTGCCTTCGGAAAGGGCGTCTCTCCCTTCATAGTCGGGCCGGCCGTGATCATCGCCGGCATTGTCATCGGCGCGATCAACGGCCTCGTTTCGCGCACGCTGCGGGTCAGCTCGCTGATCGTGACGCTGGCCATCAGCACGATGATTTACGGTGCGATCTGGGCCAATACCAAGGGCGACAACCGCGGCAGCGTCCCTGATTTCGTCACCGATTTCGTCTCGGTGATCGGCTGGACGGGACCGATCCCGCTGCCCGGCTCGGTGATTCTGTGGATGCTGCTCGTCATCGCGTTTGTGGTGCTGGAGCGGCGTTCCGTGCTTGGACGTTGGGCCTATGCTTCCGGCGCGAATCCCGGCGCGGCCGAGCTCGCGCGCATTCCCTCTTTGCTGGTGTGGACCGTGGTATTCGCCATCAGCGGCGGCTTATCGGCGGTCGCCGGGATACTGCTGGCGGGGTTCAGCAGCGCGGCCGATCCGCAGGTCGGGGACGCCTATCTCTTCACCACGCTATCGGCGGTGGTGATCGGGGGCACGCCGATCATCGGCGGACGCGGCAGCTACGCTCGCACGATCGCGGGCTGCTTCATCATCACCGAGCTGACGATGCTGCTGATCGGTCTCGGTCTCGACGAGGCCGCCCAGCAAGTGTGCTTGGGAATTCTGATCGTCGTTCTGGTCGCGATCTACGGCCGCGAGTCGCATGTGAGAATGCAGATATGAGCGTCGCGGCGACGAACCATCTGTCGGCCGAAGCGACGGCACCGGCGCCAATCGCAAGCTTTCGTGCCTTGCGCCGCAATTTCGGCGAGACGATCGCGCTGGCGGATTGCTCTTTCGCGATCGGGCCGGGCGAGATCCATGCCCTGGTCGGCGAGAACGGCTCGGGCAAGAGCACGCTGATCAAAATCCTGAGCGGGATCTTGCCGCAAAGCGGCGGCGAGCTGATCTGGAACGGCCAGCTCGTGCAATTCGACAATCCACGTGCCGCCCAAAAGGCGGGTATCGCAACCGTGTTCCAGGAAACGCTGGTCCTCGATCAATTGTCCGTGCGTGACAATGTCGTGCTCGGTCTCGACCATTTGTTCCGACGCGTGCTTTCGACCGTCGAAGAAACCCGGCTCGTACGCCAGGCGCTCGACGCGATCGGCATGGCTACCTTGGGCACGGAGACGCCGGTGGCGGCGCTGTCGCTGGCGCAGCGGCAAGGCGTCACCATTGCGCGGGCGCTGCTTCGCCCATGGCGGCTTCTGGTGCTCGATGAATCGACCTCGGCGCTCGACGTCGATGCGCGCGACCGGCTGTTCGAAGCGCTGCGTCGGTTTCGTGCCGAAGGCCGGTCGATGCTGTTCGTTTCCCATCGCATGGACGAGATTCTCGACATCGCCGACCGCTCGACAGTACTGCGCTCCGGCCGCAGCGTCGCGACGCTGACAAGGGGCCAAACCTCGACGGAGACGCTGCTCGAATTGATGTCGACGCATGACGAGGCGAAGGCCGCCGAAGGGGCGGTTGCGACGAAGACCCGGCGCGCCGTCGGCGCGCCCGTATTCGAGGCCAGGCGCGTCGCGATTCGTGCCGAATCCGCCGCTTTCGACCTTTCCGTTCGCGCCGGCGAGATCGTCGGCATCGCAGGCCTCGAAGGCCACGGCGAGGTTGCCTTCATCGAAGCCGTCGCCGGTCTGCGGCGGCCCGCGCGGGGCGCAGTCGAAACCGAGCGCGGCGCCATAACCTCGTTCGGCAACGCCGCGCGCGCCGGCATCGCTTATTTGCCGCGCGACCGCAAGACAGAGGGCCTTTTCGCGCCGCTGTCGGTGCTCGATAATCTGACGATTGCGGCGCTCGGCCGCTTCTCCCGCTTCGGCCTGTTGGCGGAGGCGCGCCGCCGCGCCGAGGGCTTGCGCCTCGTCAAGCAATCGCATGTCGTCGCGCCCGGTCTGACGGCGCCGGTTTCAGCATTGAGCGGCGGCAACCAGCAAAAGGTCTTTCTCGGCCGTCTGCTGGCGCTCGAGCCGCGCGCGCTGGTGCTCAACGATCCGATGCGCGGCGTCGATCTCGGGGCCAAGCAGGACATCTACAAAATCCTCCAACAATTCGCGTCGGACGGCGGCGCGGTGCTGTTGTTGTCCACCGAGCTTGCCGAATTGTGCCTGCTGTGCGATCGCGTCGCGGTGTTTCACAACCACGCCTTGTTTGCCGTCGTCGGGCGCGAAAGCCTGGATGTGCAGACCCTGATCGCGGCCATGTTCGGGCAAGCTGCTGCAGCGGGGCGAACGGAATGACGTTGAAGATCGACTGGCAAGCGTACTACTGGCCGGCATTGTTCGGCTTTGCCATCCTCTTTGTTGCCAATTTCGTCGCCAATCCGATTTTTATCAGCCATGACAATTGGCGGCCGGTCCTGCTGGGCGCCGCGCCCTTCATCATCACGACCTGGGCACAAACCGTGCCGATCATGTCGGGCAATGGCGATCTTGACCTCTCGATCGGGCCGCTCGCCGGCCTGGTCAACGCTATTGCCGCCGTGACGCTGCCTGGTCTCGGCCTCACCGATCCGTTCTCCATGATCGCGATTGCGCTCGGCATCGGCGTTGGCTCGGGACTATTGAATGGCTTCCTGGTCACGATCGTGCGCGTTCAACCGATCATCGCGACGCTCGGGACGTTCCTCACCTATCAGGGGCTGACCCTTGAAGTCCTGCCGACGGCGGGAGGCAGCGCGCCGCCGTGGATGCGGGCCATCTCCGGGGAAAGCTTCGGCGTGCCGGGAATTGTCTGGGTCTTCGGCATCATCGCCGTGTTGTGGTGGCTGCTTGGAAAGACCGCCTACCGCCGCAATCTTCTCGCCGTCGGCGGTGACATTCGCGCGGCATATACCGCCGGTGTCAGCGTAACCGCGGTGCGGATCGTGGCCTTCGTCATCGCCGGCATGCTCGCCGCCGTGACCGGTCTGGTTTTCACCGCGACGCTCGGTTCCGCCGACCCGACCGTGGGTGCGCCCTATATCTTGACGTCGATCGCCGGTGTGGCGTTAGGCGGCGTCGCGTTCAGCGGCGGGCGCGGCGGCCTGCTCGGTGCCGCCGCGGGCGGCGCGTTGTTGTTCCTGATCGAAAACCTGTTCTCGCTGGCGCAGGTATCGATCTACTACATACAGATCGCCTACGGCTCGATCCTTTTGGTGGCCTTGGCGCTGAATTCTGTCACCGACCGGATGCGCCGCCGCAAAGCCGCGGCCGCGCTGGTCTAGCTTCCGTCCCTGACCGGCGTCGGTCTCGGCGCGCTGGCGAAGACCTGCCGGGTCGCAGGCCGTTCGCCAATGGCGCGCAGCCAGGCCATTGCGTTCGGCGTCGCCGTTTCGCTCATCGCCTCCGGCATCAGCCGCGGCACCGCGAGCGCCATCGGGTAGGTGCAGATATCGGCGAGAGAGTATTCGTCGCCGGCTAGCCAATTACGCTCCCGGAGGTCGGCTTCCAGTTTCTCGACGGAAACGCGAATCTTGCGGCGCTCCTCCGCAAGCAGTTCCGGATCGAAGCCGCGACGCGCGTTGCGCCATTTTATCTTCTGTTCATGCAGCGGCACACGGTCGATATAGGCCTCAAACTCGGCCTCGGGCATGTCCCGCACTACCCGTCTGCCCATCGCTTCCCAACCAAGTGTCGAAACGCACCAGCAGAAATATTCGTCGACAAACTTGGTCCATATGCGCATTTGCGCGCGCCAGTATTCATCCCTTGGACGTAGCGGCACGGCAGGGAATGTGCCGTCGAGATATTCGCAGATCACCGTCGATTCCGTGATGATGTGTCCGTCATGGATCAGTACGGGCACTTGCCCGCGCGGATTGATCTTGACGAATTGCGGTTCGTGCTGCTCGAACCGCACCAGGTTGAGACGATGATCGACATAGTCGATCTTTTTTTCCGCGAGGGTCAGCAGCACCTTGAGCGAGTTGGCGCCGGGTCCCCCATGGTAAAGTTCGAGCGTCATCGTTCCCTATCCCGCCGCCGGTTTCGGCAAGCCAAACAAAGTGTGCATACCGGGATGGCGGCCGAGCCCGCCATAGAGATCAAAGCCGCGATCGATATAGTCCCGCAGCGGATCGTCGTCATGCAGCGGCGGCACCTTCGCCACCGATGCGGCCCATAAAAAGACCGCCAGAATACAATAGTCGGCGTAATTGGGCCGGTCGCCGCCGAGCCACGGCGTTTCCCTGAGGAGGACACGCAGCGGCTCCAGCGCCGGCGGCACCAGCGGCAAGCGCTCCTCCCGCCCCGCCTGCAGCTCTTCGAGCTGGCCGCCTAAGATCCGTTCGCGGCTTTCGCGTACATAGGCATGGTCACGCGGCATTGACAGGTCGTGATAATCGAGAATATAGCAGCGAATCCAAACCCGGATCGCGGTGCGCCACAGCCATTGGTCAATAAACCTGGTCAGCACCTTCATGCTGTCGCCTGCGAACAGCATCGGCCGGTCCGGATATCCGGCGTCGAGATATTCGGCGATCTTCCAGCTGTCGATCACCCATTCGCCGTCGTCCACGATGACGG
>Ga0123355_10018493_pt1 | contig 11057 bp, 1 predicted proteins | sample TergutEmb28metaG_3_FD_89872 | JGI IMG/M metagenome (GOLD analysis project Ga0123355, IMG submission 89872) | Embiratermes neotenicus P1 segment gut microbial communities from Petit-Saut dam, French Guiana - Emb289 P1 | ecosystem: Host-associated > Arthropoda: Insects > Digestive system > Gut ...
CGACCGACCACCTCGACACAGGTTTTTCTTGGTTTCCCTGTGCCTAAAAGTAAATGCTGAGATGGTTCCCAAGATTCCAAGTTGCCACTACATGCTTCTCATGTAGCCCTCCCGACTTAAATTGAGTAGTAACCAATTTCATGTTTTGTTTACATGTAAAATAACCACTGCCACAAGGTAACAACCCAATTGCAGTAAATAAATATTATTATTATTATTATTAAAACAACGCACTTGTTCAAGACACGACTGTAAAAATGCCAGCCGCTTCTAATGACATTCACGGGAGTTTTGTCGTCTTTCGTAATATGAATTGTCAAAAGCAGCGATCACGTCAGAAGCTAGGTGGTGCTCAAGGTCGAAAGAATTATCTTTGAGTTGGCAAACACGTTGCACGTACGGTTATCGTGCAGTGAAATGAGTAAGCTTCAAACGATAGAGACACTCGTACACACACGTTCTCAGCTGTATCAATTACAGTACTTAGCAAACCGGAAGCTCTGCAAAGCGTACAGACATACAGATATACAGGCCTACAACTACGCAGAACTGTATATACTGGGGCTTTCAATTTTAAATAAAAAATCCCGCTTTATGTGTGGGAAAAAAACGGCTGCTTTACACTTCAAAAGCAGAAAGAAAGATCAGTCCATTTAATTGTGTCCATTAAAGTAGGGTTAATATCTCTTACTGGTGCTTAGAGAGACATTTGATGTGCATGGAGAAACAGTTCCTGCAGAGTGCATTTCCAGTCACGTGAAAATGCAAAATTCGGATTGTTTGCTACTCCCTGAAGACTGTGGGAAATACGCGAGATAAATCGGATGGGAGTGGGGCTGCGAAGGGCAGGAGGGCAAAGCAACAGGATGAGAAGAATAAAACAGGAACAGGAAAGTTCGGAATAAGGATGACGTGACTTCAAAACATTTGAAAAGCAATAAGTACGTTAAATGTCGTTAAAGAAAGACGAAGTAGGGAAATTGGCAGCCTGTGGCCCAGAAAAGTTCTGTCACACTGCACAATACGCACATAGCTGAAACACAAAATGGGGGTGGGAGACATGTACAGAACATGGGTACACAAGAAACAATGAGAGAAAGAGCATGGTGGAAAATCATAAGTTGAAGATTTAAGGGGACATGAAAAACTACGAATACGAGATCTGCCGTGTGCGCATGACAAGTGTCTGAAATGTAGGCTAGTAACGAGGAAAAATGCAAATTTCAACCACACACTGAGTTGTTAAGGAAAAAAGATTTGGAGGGAAGATATTGAGGATGCCAGATCTAGGAATACGGATACAGACAGGTAACAAAAGGACAGTACGATACAAAAACAAAGAGTACTGGTGAAAAAAAACTGGAATACATATGACTAAATAAGGAAGAGAAATGGAAGAGGAGAGCAAAGAAACACGACAGTGCAAAAGAAATAAATTCAGATGATCACTATTAGTAGCAGCAGCAGCAGTAGCAGTAATTGTACGAATACAAATTTAAGTAAAATCATATAAATACTAATGTAAGTAGTGTTATGCTGGGAACAGTAAATCAGACGTGTTGTCAGAATACAGGAGTACGGGCTCAAACTCCGGTAGCCTGAAGTGTATACAGTGCAAGACAATGAAGTATTCATTTCTACTACGTACTCTGTTCAAGAAGTCCAACTAAATGCACAGAAATTGTTACGTTTATGATTCATAATAAATCGGAATAGGCCAGAGGAACGAATACATGGAAGCTGGAGAAGGCTGCCAACATAAATAACAAAGTGATAGAGCAAAGTGTTTTATTCGAAATGGACCGAAAAGTATTACGCTTACATTATATTCACCATTTGTATTTAAGATCTGCATTAGGGGTGGGGGGTGGGGGGGTGGGGGGTATTTTCTGAACAGTGTAACGTAAATCAATATACACGTAAGCCTAAGTAAATTCTGTAGTGTAGTTGAAATTTTCTAACCAAATCTGGCAGCAAGACACTGATGTATGGGGTATGTTATATATATATATAAGTAGAAGATACGCTCTCTAATGCCAAGTTCGGCGCGTTCCAGTTCAAATGTATCTTTCTTACTTGTTAAAAAAGGAAAGCCAATAATCTTCACCCTCTCGAGCAGCACAGTATGATGACACTGTACTTTGATTCCTCCAGATTACAGCTCATCAAACAACGTTTTCATCGAGTCATTACTTTCTGAATGCATCTGGCAATCTTAACCACCTGGACCTACCACCACCAATTTCTCCATTCACATATAACGAATCCAAATCATTCGAGTTCTCTTTTTTGTGGAAATTAAAGTAGCATTATTGTCACGCGGTCAGCGTCAGAATTGCGAAGTTCCACTGCATCACGTCATTCATACCCCAGTTCCTAGTCTACCGCCGTCTGTTAACACTGACGAAGATATTTCGAATAGAGACGCGCTGTCGTAAAGAAACCGCGACTGAGTGAAATGCAGTGAAAGCCTGGAATGCGGTCGTGGTTCAGGTCCCACACACGGGGATCCTTTAGACATCATCAACCACAAAAGAAAGACAAAGTTATATAACCGTATTTTATTTAAAACCGAAAAGTTACGCCCGCTACGGTTACGTGGATGATGGACGCTTAGCGCCCATTGTTTAAGAAAATTTGGATTAAAACACTTCTCACGTCGCCAAAACGGACACACGGGCAGCTTAACGGTACGCTTCACGATGGCAGGAAGATCTTAGCGCGGAGGCCTAGGTTCGACCCCACGGCAGTCTATATGGGATATATGATGGGTAAAGCGACAAAGGAACAGGTTTTTCTCCAAGCAATTCGATTTTCCCTTGTTAGTATCATGCCATCACTGCTCAATACTCATACTTATCATCCACCACCAAGGCCATATAAACTTAGCACCTTACGGCGTAGTTAAATAAAATACTACTACTACTAATTCTACACCTCTTTCTATAAAAGAATGGTATGACTCCGAACATTGGCGGTGTGTATGCTCGCCCTTAAAGTGGTCGATTTATGATTTTAAAAACTCACTTCCATGTCTCTGTCATGCTTACGAAAACCGCTGGGAGCAATTTTCTGAAACACCAATACTGTGGTCATATTTCGCTGAACGTCTTCAAGTATACTGTCTGTGTCAGTAAAATGTAGAAGTCACGCGATACCAAACCAAGTAAGTCCGGTGATGTTCAAGCACGAGTGTTTTAAGGTCGAAATTTCTTTTGACACAGATGCATGTAACAGGACACTCCCATCATGTAAAGACCAATTTGGGAGCAAAATATTTTTCCTCCTCAGATGACCATATAAATTTAAACGTTCCAGAAGTTAAAGAGTTTAGACGCTCAGTTGACTGTATTTTTGAAGGTAGGATTCGCAATTGTTAATTCCTTTGATGCAACAAAAGAAGGCTGTACCGATGTCCGTGCGGTCTATCGCGTGGGTCTGCGGTCGCTCGACTCCTGGGATCGCTGGTTCGAAAATCGCTGAGAACATGGATAGTAGTCTCTTGTGTTTGTTGTGCGTCACGTTAGCGGTCTCTGCGACGAGCTGATCACTCTTTCAGAGGACACCTACCAGATGTGTGTGATCTATGAACTTAAAAAATGCGGCGTCCTAGACCCGAGTTGGGCTGTAGCGCCACGAACAAAAAATAAAAGAAGACCAGTGTGTTTCTGGCATTTAACTGCAAACCTCGCTTTTCTTATCTTTGAAAGTCGCATACTCTTCACTGCTGACTTTGGCGCTGTTCGGGGTCCTACTGTAATATCCAAGTAACTTGACCAGTCATTTCGGGCAGGTTCGCGAAACTGCAAAAAGCGACTATTAGAATCGTCATGCCTGTCCGTCTGTCTACCCGCACGGAACAACTCAGCTAGCACTGGATGGACTTTCATTAAATCCGGTACTTGAGAATTTTCAGCAAATATGTAATTCCGAAATCTGTATTTAAAACAACTGTTTTAAAAAGCATGGGTCGGCAGCAAATATTGGTGCACACGTTGACCATAAGCGTGTAAGGCATAAAAGTCTTCAATGATGCAAAGTTTGTTTCTTGAATTTGGTGTTAAAAATACTCCAAGAAACTTCCAGTTATTAACGTTTTACCTACTTCACGTTGCCAGTTTTTAATGAGTAATGTCTGTATATATAAAGACTAATTAGTTGTTAACAACTAATTAGATTTCAACCATATTAACTCTATACCAGATATATTTTGTAAATAATATTTCTTGTACGTTTTTCCTAGTAACTTTTTAATGTATTTCTAAGACGTGCTTTGTAAAGGAAGGGATCTCTTCCGCAACTGCATTAAAATGTTGTATTGAATGGTTCTTAAAAGAGCCTGATGATGGCTTGCAATAACAGAAACGTATATATATATATATATATATTGGATCAACGGCACGACGGGGATGAATCACCTTAAAATAATGTCCCCTACAATGTACACTACACTGATAAAGAAATGACTCATATATCAGGCCAACAAACACTTGGGTCACTGGCTCTATCGAAATGCTACCATTTTACGGAATCAACCGGGTCACGGTAGGAATCAGTGGTGGATCCATATGAACATGGTCATGGAACGCTGGATTTTGTGACATTCGTTGTACGTAAGGAATTTACGCCCTGCAGTCTCATGCGAAAGCATGTGCAATGCAAATAAGAATACATCATTCCATCTAGTTAATTCGAAATGACACACAAAATAAAGGCAATTTCTGCAGTCTCAGATGACAGAGACATTGCTATGCGAATAGGCCGATTGTTGTCTGCAGAATGTCCTCTTTGACAATTACCTGCAGTTGTAGTGCGTGACGAATAGTGATGGTAGCCTAGGACCTTCATTCCAGAATACCGCATTGTGTTCAATCTATTCAGCATTCACGTCACCGACAAATACTAATCTCACTTTCTCCACAACCAATGAACCATGCTCGCTCTTGGAAGAAGAATAGATGGGCAGTGATTTAACATAATAGATTTATTCTCATTCGTTCTAGTGTTGCTGAAGAAAAACATTTCCGGTCCAGATGTTGGCGGTACGGACAAATGTAGGCATACGGGCAGAAGTAATCCAAAATCCTCGGATGTATTATTCTTGGGCAAATACGAGTAACACACTCTCTCCACACCTTTGTCTTTCAGTGTATTAACGACATGTTTCACTTTGCTGAGTTCCCGACTTGGAAAACGAGTTCGTCAAGAAAACTTCAACATTTTCTTCATCAATTACTGGAGAGGTTTTTTTTTTATTATTATTTTGCAGGGTCATCCGGTGAAGGACGATGAGACAGTATACATGACAGCTGTGAACTACAGTATCATACAGGGCAGCCTGGTCAGTTATGTAGTGAAACTGTATCGTTTGCAGATCAGGTAGAAGCAGCGGCTGTGGGCTACTTCAAGGTGACCTTCCGCGTGTCACCTGCAGGATGTTGGCCTGTAAAGATAGCCAGTCCTCTAAGACACTCAAACGTGGTATGTTCCGAATACAAGATACGCGGTGGCGCAGTTGGTTCAGGCACTGCATTACAAACCGGAAAGTCGCGTGTTTATTTCAATTACTTAATCTTTCCGTCCGTACTATCGCCCTGGGGTCGACTAAGCCTCTAACAGAAAGGAGTATATCCCCTAGGGTGGTAAAGGTAGTCGGTGCGTGAGGCTGACAACCTTGTCACCTTGTCTAGAAATCCTGGGAGCCTCAACCTCGTATATCCCTCAGGGCCTCTCCAGGTCTGTACAGGGATAGCCGTAACTTTATGTTAGGCATACTCCGACAGAAACGGAAACATTTACATCTGACTGGGTTAAACGAAGAGTGTTCAGATGTTCGGTAGAAGCTCCCTATTTCTCCACCATCGACGTACGTCGGCACGAAAAACCAGTGGTACTGTTCGCATTTTACAGACTAGGCCTACCGTCCTGTTACAAATCAGAATCAATTTTGATATTATTTAGAAATTTAGTAGAGCTCCTTGGACGGGCGATCGGCTCGTCGCAAGACGTATGCTTGCATAAGAAAACGCAACTCAGAACAATTTACAGAACGTAGCCTACGCATCACTTCTCTTATTGCCTCCAACTCTAAAAGTTCGTGAACACAAAACTTCTGGACTTTATAAATATCGTAAAGCATGCGGAATGAAAAGGCTGATCCAGTTAATAAAGTAATATGCCGTACTGTGTATCGATTTAATTAACAAGATTCAAAACAAAATAATAATCTTAATATTGTAATGTCCCCCAAGACCCAAAATAGACCGTAACGGACTGTACTTGATTTATTTTCCGTCCTATACCGTTGTTACAATAATATTTTTCGTATTCTGCAATTCTGTGATAAGAACAATACTCCTAAAACATCACTATAATAGTAACATTCCTTAATATTCAAGTATCTATTACATTTTTTGTCTGGGAGCAAGGACCTCCAACATAACGCATTTCATCAAAATATTCCAATACTTCTCGGGTCACGTGATGACAGCAAACAGTAACTACCATGAAGATAGAGCGAGCAGGTAATCTGAAGCGTTGGCAATTATCTACAAGATAGCACGGCTCCACGTACCGAAACGTAATATTCACTTTCATCACCGTAAGACACTCAGATCCAAGAATCACTCAGTACAGTTAAACCTGTCTTAAGCGGAACCTGGGCATAACGGAAATGTCTTTAACGAAATAATTTACTTTTCTGATTACCCATAATTGAAGTGCCTGCATTAAACGTAACCTTTCTGCAGCGGAAAAAATTCGGTCCCTTGTGGTTCCGTTATAGACAGGTTTCACTGTAGTAATGTGACGTTATCGCCATCCAGTAACCGTACCAGCCTTGTATTTTCTGACTGACATAACTACACCGATGGACTGGAGAAGTACAGAGAGAAACGGTCCGGAATCCAATAGTGAAAGTTATTTTTCAATTCGTCCTAACAACTCATGCTGATACTTAACTGTGCTAAGTTCCGCATGGGCTCACTTCCAATGTCCGATGGTCGCTGCGGTTCGTTGATGGAATGTAAGGTAGATTTCACATCGACACTTACTGGGGCGGGAACGGGGGGTGGGGGTGGAAGGGGTATCCATAACATGACGGATACGAACTGTCTTCTGAAGGCAAATACGTATAAGAAGATGTGGAAAGAACACACCTTTCCTTGAAATGACTATCGATGGACCGACTAGCAGCACGTATTATACAACAGCAGTAACAATTTAATTACCGGTCCCAGTGGCCGAGCGATCTAAGGCGTAGGTCTGCGGTCGCTCGACTGCTGAGATTGTGGGTTCGAATCCCACCGGGGGCACGGATGTTTTGTCTGTTGTGAGTGTTGTGTGTTGTCAGGTAGAGGTCTCTGTGACGAGCTGATCCGTCGTCCAGAGGAGTCCTACCAACTGTAATGCGTCGTTGTGTGACCCAGAAACCTCGTCAATGAGGACGCCCTGGCCCGCTGGGGGGCTGTGGCGCCAAAAGAAAAGAAATACTTAGACTTATCTACTTTCCGTCGTTAATTTCATACTCGGTCCATGCCACTGTGCAGGCAGTTAATCAACGTGCTTCCACTGCGGAGGAACCGGTTCAATTTCAGGCCATTCCATACGGCACTTGTGGTGGCCAGCGTAGCAATGAGACTGATCTTTCTCTGAGTACTTGGGTTGTCCTCTGTCGGTAACATGTTATAACTGCGCTCCCCACTCACTCATCTATTACCGAGACCATATAACCTTAGTAACTGATAAATTAACCACACCGCTTTACGAAACTACATTCAATAACAAAACAAACCAAACTCTATTGTTCTTCAAACAACTGACACTCGCATTCAACTTGTATCCTGCATATCACTGTAGAAGTATTACGGTGCAGAAACAGAAAATAATAAGTGGGGGTGGGGGAATTGATCAGATCTCTTCGAAGTGACCTTGAAACTTGCAGCCATGAAACCTAAGGGAACTCACTGCTGACAAGGCAGCACTGCTTGCTTTGTGATGGTTCTACAGGAAGCATGTACTGTATAACTTACGGAACTTACGCAAAATTCATGTTTAAAACTACAGGAACTTCACGAATTCTGATATTTACATTACATTACTATCTACGATTCAAAGGTACTCGCGGGAAGGAAGTTACGTGGCGGGCTGGATACGGCCGCGGGTCATAGTTTGGACAGCCCTGGTCTAAACAGTAAGATGATCGGAAGGTTAGTCAATAATGTATTGGAAAGGATGGGGAAAAAAGCGTCCGTTGAATATTTTGAAGTACTACCCTGAAAGTTGCCAAGGGATACTGAGAAGAACCACTAACATGACAGAACGACCGGTTCCCGAACTGAAATTTGAACCCAAGATCTCCCAAAGAAGAATTAGACTCTCGAAGCGTTGTAGTCTACGACACAGGCTGCTGTGTTCTGCACGAACCATCATCTCTCGGTGTTAAGTCCAGTACGGGTTCTGATTTCCTCGGACATGTGTTCTATGCTTATAAACGAGACACAGTGAAACTTAACTGTTCGTCAGTACATTTCACGGCTCCCACGTCTCCCTTTTACTTTTTCCCTAGCTCAATGAGCACACTCGTATTCCGCATGACTTGCTGTCCATCCGACGTAGACACTGTCACTCTGGAACCGGAAGTCCACGCTCACTGCCAGCCGAACTGGCTTCACACGTGATTGATGTACGGGTGGACACGGATGAATTTCTAACAAAAACGAACTACGCGTTTCTAAACTGAACGTGAAACAAGCATTGTTTGCTCTCTGAACACAGGGTACATTAAAAGTGAAAGTATGTGAATGTTCTGTTTCTATTTCGTTATCAAAATAAATACAAATTACGTTATTTTTTTTTGTCATTTATGGCTTACCACAACAAATGCCTCTCCTGACAACTCGACAGCTTTGTATTAAGTCATTCCACCTCCCACACATAAGATTGTCTCTACTAGAATCACAATCACCATTTTTTTCCTCCCGTGGCGCTGCGGCCCAACGCAGACTATGACCTCCTAATTCTTGAGGTTTCTAGATCACACACAACGACGCACCACAGTTGGTAGGATTCCTCTGCACGTGTGATCAGCCCGTCGCAGAGACCTCTACCTGACAACACAAGACACTCGCCACAGACAAACATCCATGTCCCCGGATGAACTGGAACCCACAATCCCTCCAAGCGAGCGTCCGAAAACCCCCGCCGTAGACAGCGCAGCAACTGGGATCGGTTTAATCATCATATTAAACCACTACAATTAAAATTATCAATAATTTTTGGCATCAATTCTTACTCTGGAAACTTTAGTCCAGGCCAATCTCTGTCAACGGCCATGTCACAAACAACAGTTGATAAGATATACAGGGCTCTGCTACTGACGTCTCAAATTTAACTCACCTCTGTAACACACTCCTCGGCTCAAAGGTCGTAAAACACTACAAACAAAACTGACAGTGTATGGTGGGGCTGCACAAATTTTACAAAGATCTAGGAGTCATCTCAAAATTCTTGGCTCAAGAAGGGTGAGAAGAAACATGTTACATGCTGAAGACGCACAAATATTGGACACCATCGTAAAAAAAATAGTCGCCATGGCGATCAGGCGCCCGGGATTTGTGCGACCCTGATAGATGAGAGTAACTGCTGTCCTATACTACATGCAAGTGTATTTCCTATCTGAAATATTCCTAAAATACTTTTCAGCCAATACACCCCCGATATTTTATACAGAGTCATCTGAAGTTCTACAAGACGAGGCCGCAGAACCAAACTGAAACTCCGCTAAGTTGTAAGAATAATATGGTAGTACAGAATGTCCAAGAAAACTTACCACCATCTTAAGTAAATTTTGTAATACATTTTAAATGTATACTCCAGCATTATCAAACATACAACCAACAAGATACACATTCACAATTCATAAATACATTTATTATTCAATCTCTCCTAGATGTTTTGACCTTCTCGGCCATCAGCAGTGATACCAACTGATATCCTATGATGGTCACCAATACTACAAAAAACCTTGTTGGTTGTATATCTTCCTGTGTGTCTCTCAAAATAGCCTACATTCCTACTCGACACTGTTTGGAATGCTGAGGTTGTATGGGTCTAAAGAAGAAGCGTTATCTGGAATGGCGGATGGAGGAAATTAGGAAAACAATGCCACATCTCAGATCATGACAGCCGATGAACAAATCTGCTTTGCAACCGCGCCACTTGGGTCGTTAAGTGTCCGTCATAAACACAATTTAGCGCGATCACTAGCTACACGTGGCTTGGTTAACGACCCGATCTGAAAGAGCTGATGGTAACTTAACTACTGTACGTACTGTGTGGTAATGGCGCGGCCACGATAGGTAGTTCCGTGTTACAGACGCTGATGGAAATAATCGTTACCCAAATGTGCTTTCCGAAGTGTCTTCGAAAGAAACCGCAATGGGTAATACCACAGCCTACACTTCTAATGTTTCCTTCTTTAGTCTATGGCTCAATAATTGTACATGCAGGAAGGTGCAAAGCGTGTAGACATAAAGTTTACCCTTCACCACGCCATGAAGGCCCAGACGGGGAGAAGAGGTATAGCTTTATTCCTTCTTTAACCTCGGCACTAAAGGGGGTTGGATGATCAACGTCATGTCACGGCCGCCTTACCCCCTGCAAAGAGACTCGGCACCCATTGTACAGGTGGCTGGGAGCGTAGGGATACAGAATGATAGTAAACCAAATACATAAACATATCAGTAAAAATAGTACCAGTAGTCTATAATAATGATGATGATGATGATGATGATAATAATAATAATAATTTCAGGAGACAGAAATGTAATTAAAAAGGAAGCAGACAAGATTCTAAAATATAAAGACCTTACAACAGAAACACAGCGCATGTGGAATGTAAAAACAAAGGTGATACCAGTAGTAATAGGGGCGATTGGGACTATTTCAAAGTCATTCAGAAAATACGTGAGCAACATACCAGGAAAATATGAAGTCAAGGAACTCCAGAAAACAGCCATATTGGGCACTGCACACATACTTCGGAAAGTACTAATGTA
>Ga0123355_10018494_pt1 | contig 11056 bp, 18 predicted proteins | sample TergutEmb28metaG_3_FD_89872 | JGI IMG/M metagenome (GOLD analysis project Ga0123355, IMG submission 89872) | Embiratermes neotenicus P1 segment gut microbial communities from Petit-Saut dam, French Guiana - Emb289 P1 | ecosystem: Host-associated > Arthropoda: Insects > Digestive system > Gut ...
TACCGGTTACATAGATGTGTGCTAACCTCGGCGCCTTAGTGAAAAGTAGTTAGCTTATTAGTGCCAAGCCCTGGATGTCGTCTAGTAGTGTCAAGCTCCGTCAGAGTGCTGTAGCCTGAAGGGTAGGAGGGACGGAGATGGGAATAAGTCCGTGGCCTTCCGAGTGTTAATAGCCAAAATCGTCGGTGTGTGTGTGCTGAAAAGTTGTTAGCGTGAGGTTGAAAGTAACGATATAGGGAGGTGGGAGTAAGGCTGAAGTGTTACAAAGCCTCCCGCGACCGAACGTAGCCATAATTCGGGTGGTGCTGAAAGTTCTTAGCCGAGACACGAGTTATGGAGGTGTGGGCCTTAAAAAAGTTCATAGCCCCTGCGTTGGGCTCCCCTTTTCGCAGCGCATGTACAGAGCTGACGCATCGGACGTGCCCAACTGCAACCCATCTGTCTTAAGCGCATTATGACACATGCTTTTGAACAGTATGCAGTGGCTTCTTCGAAACATTTCACAAAATCCCTTAGAAGACTCATGTCGTCTTCCGAGCGTGCGTGACACAAAGCAACAGCGGTTGAAGAAACAAGAAAATTACGTCAGCATCTGGCAATAAATAGGAGGCAGCGCGTACGTGACAATAACAGTTCGGGTACATACTTTGAACTGTAAGTATTAATCTGACTACGTTTTGTATAAGTTATAGTACTGTGTGTGTGTCTAACCTACATACGTTACGTTTATTCATTTTAGAGAGAGAATGGCACGCAGATTTGAGATAGATGACACGGTCAGGAGACAGTATAGTCGGCACAATGCCGTAGGAACGCAGCTCACAGTGCGATTATTAACCCCCGGATAATAGTGATCCTGTAGGACATTTCCTAGCCAGTGTAAAAGATCTGTTTGAGTACGCATTGCAAGATGTGAGTGATAACGATAAGGTGGGGATAACCATTCAGAATCACGTAAATCAGAATGATAAGCTCATAGGAATCAGTTTTAGGATGAAAGATCACTTATCGGGAGAGGTGATTTGGTTTGTCTTTGAAAAAGTGTCGCAGTAAAATTCTAGATTTAACGCCTTGGCCACACTTGTAACTTTGCATTCTGTTAAGATGCCCGTAGGGTTTGGTTACGGTATTAAGACTAAGGGCAGTCATCTCTCCGTTATGGCCCATCTGAAAACGAGTTTCATAGAAGTCAAAGCCGAAGACAACTGCCTGGTACACGCGTTAATAAGAGCGATCGCCAGAGTAGAGTAGGATTCAAACTATGATTCGTACCGTGGAGGTTGGAAGATACGTCCTCTAGTTCGAGTCTTACTCGAGACGACAGGTATAGATCTGGCTAGCGGTGGGGATATCCCAGAACTAGCTAGATTCCCGGAATATTTTCGCGAGTACAAGATAGTGGTGTATGAAGTTTTACTTTGCGACAACATAATTTTTGAAGGTCGAGTCGAGTCTGTCAAACGTGCGAAGCTACTTTACGACGATGTCGAAAGGCACTATCATGTGATTACGAACCTTACAAGTGCAATGGCAAAGAAGTACTTATGTAAGGCGTGCAACAAAAGTTGTAGGAGTGACGTGACGCACGTATGCGATCAAACGTGTAGTGTATGCGCGACGAGTCCTCCTTGCGCTTTCGGAGGAATCCGAATCCCCTGCGAAGAATGCAATAGACACTTTAGAAATCGGGCATGTTTCGATAATCACAAGAGACGTAGTACGGCGAAGAAAAGAAGCGTTTGCGAGAGTAAGTGTTGTTGCGGCAAGTGTGGAGTACTCGTGACGGGGGAAAATTACGAATGTAATAAACGATACTGTGAGAACTGTCGCCAGAACCGAGAAACAGCAGGCCACCTGTGTTACATGAGACCATTGAAGGACGCGCTGCACCCCGGCGGCGACAGGGTGCTGTACAAATTTTACGATTTTGAGACTACGCGAAATACGAGGTACTCCGACAAGGAAACAATACATGTACCTAATCTGGTCTGCGTGCAACAGTTTTGTTCGCAGTGCGAGGGTTGAAAGATGGCGGTGACTGTTAGCCATGCGGTAAGCGGAAGCACTCGTTCTGGGACGATCCTGTGGCGGTGTTCTTATTATACCTACGGGAGCCACGCCCCTGAGGCAATAAGATCGTCGCGATTGCGCACAACGCTAAAGTGTTCGACTTGCAGTTCATTCTGAACAAGGCGATCATGTTGAAACGGCAGCCCGAACTGATAATGAACGGGTTAAAACGTGTGTGTGAAGATGGAGCACTTGTTCTTTCTGGACAGCGTGTCCTTCCTCCCGTGTCCGCTACGCAAGCTGCCCGAGGCGTTCGGTCTGACGGCCAGCAAATCGTGGTAACCTAACTATTTAAATACTGAGGAAAATTGAGATTACGTAGTCCCTATCCCCGACGTCTCGTATTATGGCGCATACGAGATGAGCGAAGCGGAGAGTTAGGAATTTCTCGCCTGGTACGAAGGTCAGAAAGATGTGTTGTTCGATAACAGGCGCGTGCTGGAAGCTTACTGCCAAGATGATGTTACTCTCTTACGGCAAGCGTGCCGTGTGTTCAGGGGAGAGTTTACGCAGAAAGATAACATAGAGTTTTTCCTGGAAGCCATTTCTACCGTGTCCGCAAGCAATAAGATATTGCGTAAATGTTTCCTCTAGCCTGATACCAACGGTCTCATCCCGACGGGCGGATACAGTGGCAATGTCAATTACAGTAGGAAAGATTTAATGTGGTTGGTCTACAGTGAAATGATGGACGGCGGGGGACGCAAGATATTGCACGGGCGTAACGGACGCGAATACAGGCAGCCAGAACTCCCCAACTTTAGTGTGGACGGTTTCTGCCTGGAGACGAGGACCGTGTATGATTTTCTCGGTTGTTACTACCACGATCATACATGCCATCCCTACCGTGACGTCTGTACGATGCAAGGGGACACGCTAGCTGAGGGATACGAGAGCACGATGGTGCGAATAGAGCAGATCACGCGCGCATGTAATCAGGTAGAAGTACATTGGGAGTGTGAGTTTGATGAAGAAAATTTGTCACTTCATCCCGAATTGAAGATACATCCTGTATTGGGTCATAGTCCCCTGAACACGCGAGATGCCCTATACGGAGGTCGAACCGAGGCCATAATGCTTCACTATAAGGTACGCGAGGGAGAAGAGACATTAAAATACGTGGACGTGATGAGTATCCGTACGTGTGTAAATATTTCAAATTTCCCGTGGGACATCCCGTAATTCATGTGGGTGAGGCGTAACAAGATAGAGAAGCCATGTTACGGAAAGAGAGATTGATAAAATGCTGCATTCTACCATACCAGAGACAAACATACATTGTTGTCTTACAGCTGCAACGGCAGGCTGATGTTCTGCTTGTGTAGGTCGTGCGCCACCGAGTGCAACAAGGATAGCGAATGTGCTCACGAGACTGTTGCTGAGGGCCCTCACAGTTACGTGGGTCATAGATTAAGTTAGAATGGCAGTGCAGAAGGGTTATGAGATCGTCGAGATTATCGAGGTGTACGAATACGCCGTCACGCAGTGTGATCCGCAGACGGATGAGGGCGGTCTCTTCGTCGAGTATTTAGATACGTTTTTGAAATTGTATAGGGAAGCGGGCAGATATCCGGGCTGGGTTCGAACCCCGGAGGATGAGAATCGCTACATCGCCAATTTCTTCGCGAGCGAGGGGATCCGTCTAGACAAAGAGGCGATAAGACCTAACGATGCGAAACGTGGCCTGTAAAATTTTGTCTGAATTCCATGAGGCGCAAACTGACGGAAAGAAATAACAGGACGAGTTCCAAGATGATCCGGACTCCCAAGAACTCTATAGCTTCCTGGCCACTCCAGGTATCGAAGTGGTGAACCTGGTGTTCGCTAGCGATGACATAGTCTGGGCATCGTGGCGTTTCGTGGCGGAGGAAGAGATCCCGAGCTTACGTCATACGAAGTCATAGGCGCATATGTGACGGCCGGCGCTCGCCTGCACTTTTATTCGTATCTAGACAGACTGCAAGAACGGGCTATATATTGCGCCACAGATAGCGTAGTGTACGTCCAGCCTAGAAACGGACCTGCGCTCGTCGAGACCGGTGATAATCTCGGGGCCATGACTTCGGAACTTAAACCCTTCGAATTTATAGAGGAATTCGTTAGCGGAGGACCTAAAATCTATGCCTACAAGACAGTTCATACGGCTAAAGGCGAGCGAAAAACTGTAAAATCCGAGGGATAACACTGAATTATAGAACCTCGCAATTGGTTAATTTTGAGGTTATTAAGGGAATTGTTTTAGAAAGGACCAAGATGCGACATGTGACTGTACACACCAAGAAGAAAATCAAATTTTTAGAGGAAGGCCGGAGGGGGTTTGGTTTCTATTATATCTGAACCCGAGGATAAGATGTACAGAATCTCTTCCTTCAAACCCCGGCGCTTAGCTGAAAATTCGTCGGCCCCGTTCGGGTATAAATAGGGCAAGTGACGGAACAGAGGAGCGTTTTCACCACCCGACCATCCATGAATGATGATCTGAAATTTAGGCATCCGATCTCGTGTATCGTGAGTGGACCTAGCTGTTCCGGGAAGTCGTCTTTCGTCATACGCTTCCTCCAGAAACGCCGCGACATCTGTATCGAGCCTAAAATTGCCGGTGAGATAGTGTGGTGTTAAGGTGAGAAGAGTGCTGTGCCCTCCCGTCACCAGTTGTCGGCGAATGTCAGTTTTAACAAGGGAGTTCCGGAAATCTTTGACAGTGCAAACGGCCAACCGTGCCTCGTGATCCTTGACGATATGTTAAACGACGTTCATTCAAAGCAAGTGTGTGAATTGTTTACGCGAGATAGCCATCACATACATATAAGCGTTATTTTGATCACTCAAAATCTGTTTCATCAGGGCAGGTACTGTAGGGATATCTCGTTAAATGCTCATTATATAGTGGCATTGAAAAACGTCAGAGATAAGAAACAGTTCATGTACCTGGCCAGTCAAGTGTACGCCGAAGATAGTTTGGGTCTACATAATGATTACTTGGACGCTACGCAAGAACCCTTCGGCTATCTCCTCTTAGATCTGACACAAACTACGAACGACGGTCTGAGCTTTCGTACAAACATATTCCCGTATGAATTAACTCCCCTCACCGTCTATTCGTATGTAGGCGATGAAGCGTGTGAATACGAATTATCGCAATCTGCAGGTGCTGAAGACAGCCGACCCGAAATTGGTAAAGCTATCATTTCAAAGTGTAACAAAGAACTCGGCAATTCTATAAGCGAGTGTGTCTTGAACGTTCTGAACTGCAATATAAAGCTGAAAGGCTGTGACACGCACAAGCTACAAAAACACAAGGCGGCGCTTCGCAATGTCTTCGTCAGGCACGTGCCTCTCTCCTCCAAGACGAAACTTATGCTGCCTCTATTGAGCGCCGTCCTACCGACGCTCGCTAGCCTCATCTTACGAAACAGATAAAAACATGTTACGTAAGATGTAACTCATCCCAGCCGATCGTTTGCACGGCTCCCCTTTTCGTGACACGGGAGACGGTTTCGATACGTAAACATTTGGAGACGGTTAAGAAACGTAAACATCACGCTTATGCGGAAGCCATTAAGATACGTAAACACCTTCCGTATGAGGAATGACTTAAGGTTCGTCAAAAGATGGACGAGGCAGATCTTAGAAAAAAGATGGATACGAATGCATTTGCAGATTTTTTAAGCCGAGTGATGCCTACCGGGCAAGCTAGCAAATTTCCACCTCCATCTCCTCCTCCGCTTACGCCTCAAAAGATGCGCCGCAGGTCACAGTCGGACGTAACGTCGGCGTCAGGTACCACATCCCCACCACTAATTCCTACGCCGCTTACTAAGAAGTTCAAATATGAACACTCGAAACAAGAGGATGATGGTGACTAAGATGAAGATTATTACGATGAAGATGACAATTTCGTAGAGGATGAGGCCCATGCGTACGGTAGGGGAAATGTCGTTCCTGTAGCTAGTCCCAACCTGATGCCTTACGTGTACAAGAGACGTCTTCTCGACACTCAATATGGTGTCCGTAAGGATGGTGATATGTTTATGATAAGTGATTCGCCGATAGTGGTCGATACAGTTGGTATATCACGATTAAGGAACGAGTGTTTAAGGGATCGAAGGGCTTGTGGGAAGACGATCTCAAGACGTATAAGAAAATAATGACGACGACTAACGCTCAATTGAACAAATATCAGCCTGACGGTAACATTAACGTAACATGGGGGAAAATTTTCGGGTTATCATTGCGCCCCTCTTTGCGAAACCGAAGGGACGTGGGGTCGAATCTGCGTTACGGCGTAAGTGGACAAAGTATTAATGGCTAACATTAGCGATTTATACTACGATGAAGGCAGTCCTTCCGGCTTCGCGACTTTGCCGAAGCTTCGGGCGGCGGAGGCTGCTGAGAGGAAAATGAAAGGTAAACCGCAATCTGTCGGCGCTATCAAGGCATGGTTAGAAGAACAAGATGCCTATACGTTACACAGACCTGTGAGGAAACTTTTCGCTCGTAATCCCTATACCGTTACTAATGTTATGGATGTGTGGGAGTGCGATTAATTGGATGTCCAGGCCTACGCAAAATAGAATGTTAATTATAAATACATTAAATCGGTCAAAGATGTATTCTCGAAATTTCTATTCCTGGTCCCTGTGAAGACAAAGAGCGGTCCTGCAGTCACCACGGCCTTCCTGTCCTAATTTGACGATGACCCGAAAAAACTTTCGCGTCCACGACCCGTCTACGAGCTGGAGGATTTAAACCAGATGCCGATAGAGGGAGAATTTTACTGGAAGGAACTGACTCCGGTTCGAATGTCAAAACATAACACTTACAAGATAGATAAAATACTAGATAAGTGAGTTAGACGTTGCATTCGGGAGTATCTCGTTCGTTGGAGAGGTTACAGTCAGGACTTTGTCTCTTGGATCCCGGCGTCTAGCGTGAAGGATATCTGACATGACGTCGCCTGGTCAAAACACCTTCTACGTGACCCTGCTGAGTAATGCCTCACGGGACATTTACGAACAGAATACACATGCAGATTTCACGGTGAAACTAGCGCACCCTCTAGACCTTGGATCGGCCTCCAATTGGGATGTGGGCGTCTGCGAAATTTCGTGTTCTTCGTCACCCGAAGGGGCATAACCCGTCATACTCTACTGTAACGTGATATCTCCGCAATTCCTGGGCGACAGCACCGTACGCTGCATACGGACGTTTCGGCTCTACCCTAACGCAATGTGTCAGGACTAGTTTCAGAACGGCATTCGAATCGAGTTCCCAAAGACCGAGGGTCTGCACATCCCCTTTGAGGACAGCACGTTGCCTACGAGGGTGGTGCTTAATTTTCGAAAGAATTACGAGGCGTAGGCATCCATAATAGGACATTTATTACGATGCATCCTTTAGAAACGTACTACCTCAATCAGGCGGGTCTTGGTCTTTCTCCCACTCCGGGGATCGGTCCTATCTATTCACCTCCGCTCTACCTTCAGCTAGGGCATGGGATCGGCAATTTCTTAGGCACTATCTTCCGTTTCGTGCGACCTCTCCTATGGACTGTGGGCCGTACATGTTGCAAGATTAACACCGATATCGTGAAAAATGATTCACCCGACGTGCGTGCCGAGGATATCATATCTAAACATGTCGGAGATGCCGTCACTGAATCCACACAACGTTTAATCAGCAAATTGCGTGCCCGCGGCCTCAAACGTGTAAGGCGGGAGACGTTGAAGGGCCGGGGAGGCAAAAAGCCTAAAACGACACCGGCAAAGCGTGCCCGGGTAATAAAAAGGATATCTTCTTCTAGTCTAATGCAGTCACATCATGTCTGCCGCAGAGATAGCGTCCGTAAGTAGCGAGTTCGACATCTTCGCACACAAACGCGTTCAGACGTCTGTGCTGGGGACTATTGAGACCGCGTACAAACCTACCGCACCGTCGATCAATATGATCTGGAATTTTTAATACCTGCCGATAAAGATAACTACTTACATCTCGATGTCAAACACTACGTCCGAGGTAAATTAGTCTCGTGTTCGGGGAATAATGTGGACGCTTCGGACCACACAGCCGTCACCAATAATTTCCTCCGTTCACTTTTCAGTCAATGTAACGTCGTTCTCAATGGCACCACAATCACGCAAGCGAGCGAGCACTATAATTATCGTAAGTATCTCGAGACTCTCCTGACGTACGGCACCGATTCGGCAGCCACACATTTCACGAACGCCTACTGGTATTGTGACACTGGCGACATGCTGCCTTGCGATCCCACGACCGCGACTGTGACTGCCACGAGGAACCGGGGATTCATCACTCGTTGGGACAAACTTAGTGCTATTAAAGCGTTGCAGCATTTCGGGCGTTTCCATAGCGATCTGTTTAACGTACCGCTCGTCCTTCTGCCAGGCGTGAGCCTGCAGATCAGATTGACGAAGGCCAGACCCGCTTTCTACATGATGAGCAAGAAAGCCGATTCAAAGACCACTTTCAAATTTTTGGACACCCAATTATTGTTAAAGCGCATGAAATCTGACCCTGCCATGCTGTTAGCTCATAATGCTAGACTTTATACGGGGGCTCTTGCACGGTATAACACGACGAGAGTCGTACGCAAGTCGTTCACATTCCCCGCAGGATCAAAATCCATGTTTATTGACAACGCCGTCTTGGGCCACGTCCCCAAACGTCTCCTCTTCACCATGGTTAAGAATGCCGATTTTATTGGGACGATGGACACGAACCCCTACAAATTTCGACATTACGATATCATCGATTTTTCGCTGTTTGTGAACGGAAAACAGTTCCCAAACGAGGGCCTATCTCTGGGCATGGAGCATTAAAAAACTTCCGTAATGGGCTATAGGACATTGTTCGAAGGGTCAGGCAAACATCACTCTAACGCGGGGCATCATATAACACACGATATGTTTATAAACGTCTATTTCATGTAAGTCTTTGATCTCACAAACGACTGGGACGCTTCTGAGGGTTACACATCCCATCCCGAACAGGGCAATATCAGGGTGGAGTTGAAATTCACCAAGCCATTACCCGAGGCGATCACGTGTCTGCTGTAACTAGAATTTAACAATTCCGTTCTCATTAATTTAGCGCGTAATGTCACGACCGACTTCTAAAAAATGGACACCGTGCAGATACCGTGTACACTGCGCAATGAAAATTCCTTCCTTGACGTCTACGCTTCCGATCTCCTGACACTTTCAATCACGAAATCTTTCACCGTCATTGTCAATGCCGATCCCCACACTGAGGGAGATTCACACTGGCTAGCCGTAAACTTCTGCTCAAAATATTCGAGTGCATACCACTTTGATTCCTACGGCATCGTACCGTTCGTGCCCGACATCCTGGCCATCATAAAACGTAACTGCACGACCTGGGACCGTAACAAGAGACAACTGCAAAGCCTGAGTCGTGACGTCTGCGGCAAGTACTGCTGTCTGTTCGCCCTCTACATGGATCGGGGCTACAATCCACAGCAATTCGTAGCGCTCTTCAGCACAGTTGATGTCGCAGACCGGCAGGTGGAGCGGATGTTCACGGACGAATTCGGGGCCGAAATGTCACGTGGCGTCTGGGGTCAATGCTGCCGCAGCTACCTATAATATTTAGGTATTTTATTGATTCTTATCATTCCTAATCTAACATGGCTGGGAGTAGTAGAGAGGTCCTTATCGATTACGAGTTTTTGCGGGGGCGACAGAATGAGACGGTCGTCAAGGAACTCTGTGTGGCCAGTGCCGCTGATTCCGAGACGTTCCGTTTCAAACCACCCTACAAGATGGCTGATCATGGCTCGATAGAGAACGGCATAAATTGGATCGATGGCCATATAGAGTATAGGTAGTTGCACACGGTCCTCAATGAGGCCGTGGCAGGTTTCGCCCACCTCTACGCCTACGGCGTCTCAAAATGCACGTTCCTCGCAGGACTGACTGGACGTCTGATCCATAACCTAGAGGATGTCAACTGCCCCCAGACTCTTTCAATCACAAGCGCTGGTGTACCCTGCCTTGCCAGAAGTCCCCAAATTCTCTTGAGCAAACAAAACCGCGCAATCACTCTACGAGTACATCAAACACTCTACGAGTGTTTGATGTACTATCTGCAGAAGAAAGATTTCTTCCAATGCCCATCCGACATGACACGTCATACTACCGATTTTGTTGTAGCCCTATAAACCGGCCGTGCACATCGCCCACCCAGTCTCTCTACGATGACAACTAGACGCAAGCGGTCCCCCTCCTCCGACATTGCTGCTGCAGGCTCCAAGTGCACGATGTTACTGGAGGAGCAGCTGCCATCCGACATCTGTACCTAATGGCCTGCTAATCCACCCTTCGACCCCAAGCGGGTCCTAGTCCGGCGAATGTTCTTCGTTAACGAGGACAAGAACAAGTACGTGTCTGTCGCCTTCTACCCTGCACGCGACCAGCAACCGCTGGTGGAATTCGGCGCCATTCGGAGGGGAGGGTCCAAGTCCCTCATTCTCACCGACGAAAAAGTCGCCACGTTGGCGGATTGTCTTCCTGCGATACGTGATTCCATGTGCGTCGGCGGAGACCGCGTCATCAAGTGCGAGAGTGGCAGCTTTCGACTACACACGCCGAGGAGGAACGGCTCGGCCAGACTGTTTGTCGGCACGGAGTACATAAGCCTGTCACAACCTGACATGGACTATTTGGTACGAGTGTTTCACATCATACAGCAACAATTGCGCGATTACATTATCGCTTTGCCGGACGTGTTGTCCTATATGACATCGTCCTTAACTTCGACATCATATATTGAATCTGCACCTAACGCCAGTAAGAACATAGACTACCCTCACCTGTACGAGGAACTCGTAACATTTCTGTAAATTAACCTTTAGGCGACTAGCGTCCTACCCAGTAGGACGGCATTTAAATATCTCCGCGCTGCTTGAGGTACTAGCGTCCCGATCACTAGGACAGCCACAGCCTCA
>Ga0123355_10018496_pt1 | contig 11056 bp, 6 predicted proteins | sample TergutEmb28metaG_3_FD_89872 | JGI IMG/M metagenome (GOLD analysis project Ga0123355, IMG submission 89872) | Embiratermes neotenicus P1 segment gut microbial communities from Petit-Saut dam, French Guiana - Emb289 P1 | ecosystem: Host-associated > Arthropoda: Insects > Digestive system > Gut ...
CAAATTTAGTAGTAACCAATTTCGTATTTTGTATACATGTAAAATAACCACTGCCACCGGGTGACAACCCAATTGCAGTTAATAAATATTATTATTATTATTTAATATCAAGATCTCTATCTTGGAAAATAATGAACCACATTACAATTCCTGTAACAGACTAGATGATGATCCACCAATGGTCCAAAATGTGTTGTCTGATCCACATGTAAAACTTGCAAAAGTTAACAGCCTTAAAGACTGTGTCAAGGGAACATTTTTGGTTAGCTCAAAGTATTAAATCATACAAAGGCCTTACAGGATATCCAAAAATATGTAAAAAGCTAAATTTAATTATGTGGCGGTTCGAAAGGTTTATGGCACTGCACAGTGTCACTATGGAAGAAATTTCTTTGGACATTTCCTGATACCTGCTGAGCCGTCCGCCTCCGGTCGGCTGCAGATCTTGCCCTCCGGCAAGGAAGACCAGTTTGCCCCCCTCCTTACAGTTCCCCTGCGGCTATCGTCTGACCATTGGCTGTTCTCGCGGAAAAGTGAAAGGAAAGGGCATGCCCCGAGTTTTCCTTTTGAGTTTTGATTTTTGTATTCCGTACTCATGTTCCGGCATTCAACGCAACCACCATCTGGGATCCTTCTGGCCAGGGACTGGAGCCGCAAGCTCCTTCTTCAGTTGTTTTCTCCGAGAAGGGCTACGCAGACGATCGGGGCATGGTTTGTGCAGGTAAAGTTAGTTTCGGCATTTATTGTTTTTCCAAATTGAGCTTTGGTCAAGTTTAACTGTGAACCCCAACATCTGCCTAGCGTCTACCTCGGGAGGGGCTGGTACAAGCATGCCTCCCCATAAGTAGTCATTTTGTTTCTTTATACGAGTCAAAGATATGTGTTTGGTTATTCTGTTGCTTCATGTATTCATTGTATTTCTTTTATACACACGGTAAATGTAATGTTGAGTTGACTGATGTATCAGGTACTATGTGTGCTTGCTGATCGGCTGTGGTTTTGAAGTGATTGTAATGTAAGATTACATGAGCTGACGTAGTACTGTTTGTTGTACTGTTTCTCTGGTCGGCTGTTTATTTGTGCTTATTGTGAATTTACGTCGAGCCGACAGGTGTATGTGTATACTGGGAACTGTCGACTGTGTGTGTGGTTGAAGTTTAAGTTTGAAGCAACCATTTTCATTTCATTTGTTATTGTTCTATTATTATTCTTTGTTGGATTTGTTAATACATTTGTTTGTTGTTTTATTTGGTACTGTATCTTGCCTGTGTTACTCATCCTGCCACAAGACCCTAATAACCGAAGTTTGGCTGCTCAAACGATCGAGGACGGAGTATGTGCCAGTCCTCGGATTACAACAAGTTACAATTCCGCTGTGGGAAAAGTACCTGAGAGCTCACTGCATTAAAAATATATAAAGTGTGTTGGGGAGTGACTTGGTCCCTTGCATCAGGTAACAGCCAAAGTTATGTGTTCAGTGGGGTCTGTTTGATCAGCACCTTAAATGGGCTTGGTCATGGCAGATTATTATAATATTTGAACAATGAAATAGATACTGGACTGTACAAGCATTCTTAGCACCCTTAGCACACTCACAGTTTGACATTCAGAGGACCGTGCATCGTGATAATTTCTTATAATAAAACCTACATGCACTAATTTCTCAAATTTATTTTTGGAATAAAACTCTACATGTTTCAGACAGTTCCTCTGTCCATCATCAGTTTTTCACTGTACACACAGCAATGGTATGTGTCATACAGGTTTGCTGACAGCTTGCGAGCAGGATCAGGATGGAACTCCATCCTGATCCTGCTTGCAAGCTGTCAGCAAGCCTGTATGACACATACCATTGCTGTGTGTACAGTGCAAAACTCCTGATGATGGACAGAGGAACTGTCCAAAACATGTAGAGTTTCATTCCAAAAATAAATTTGAGAAATTAGCCCATTTAGTTGGTTTTATTATAAGAACACACTCACAGTATTAATGATGTCATTAACCCTCCTAAGCACAATCTATCACTTAGGTCACCATCCTACGGTTCATGATTTGAGGTTTTCACAGCCTTCCTGATGAACATTTAAGTCTTCTCGGATATAACAGCATGTCAATTTGCAGTCAGTTATCCTTTGGTTATAACGGTAACTGCCAGTATGTATACTGCATTTTGGCAGTAGGGATAGCATTGCTTGAACCTGACAAGTCAGTGCACCTACCACACTGTGTTATTGAATGTGAAAAATTACAAAGTATAAGTTTGGTATGGCCTACAATGACCTAAACATTCAAATTAGATTTAATAAATATTCCATCACATGGTTCCCAACTTGAAATGTGGAAGGACAGACAGACAGACAGACACTGCATCTCTAAGTATCTTAAATTTAAGTACATGGTGCACAATAAGCATAATAAAGATGCAGTCTGGTCTGGTTCTTGTGACATATCATGTCACATGGTTGATTTCTGCTAACAACCACATGAGGTTTGATGCTCCTCCATGTACACCACACAGAACGCACTTCTTGCGCGTTTCAATGACTAATGACATACAGTACCCACATCTGGCAGGCTCTACAGATTAGACAGCAAAGTACTTTATATCCAACAGGCAACATTCAAAGAAAATTCCAACATGACACTGTTATTCTAAACATTTTTGTACTTGGAAGGAAATCAGGCATTTTTAACCACACATTCAATGCCAAATTCAAGAGAAAAAATCCTAATTTTGCATCCAGACACAGTACTTCAAATGACAGCAATAAGTGACTTCAGTCTCCCTTTGATTGAACGATCTGGCAAGCAGGTGGAAAGCACATATGTATATTCCACAAATATATAACACTGTTCACACAGAGCTGTTAAAAACATGCACAGAATACAGGAAAACAGAAATTCAAGGAAAGTGAAATCCAAACTGTTACTGTACACTATGCAACAGCAAGGAAAAGATGACATATCTATGCCTGAATGTCTTACAGGTTGTTGTCTTGTACGAGGTTCATGTGTTGGTGACAGGCCCTGCTGAACACTGTTTGTTTCACATCCTTCTGACCCTTCCCTGCTCACCCTTGTATCTGAAGAATGAACTGATTCCTGTTCAGAAAGAATCACCATTATGGAAATGAAGCTGATAACATTTTGTTACAAAGCATACACTAAAATGAACAACACTTACACTGTCCTGTGATGACTGAGACCTTGAAAGTGGATGGTTGGCACTTTTCTTTTCTTCAGTGGTAATTAATGAGCTGCAGACAAAAACAAAACAGTCAGCAATTAGACAAAAACATGTCCTTATACAATTTTCAAGTGAGGCATCCCCACTGTGTTGAATATAAGCTAAAATATAATATAAAAAATATATATATATAATACAGTCAGACACAGCTTTGTATTTTATTATATTAGATTATATTAGAATTCCAGCTACACATTTTGGCCCAATTGTAGGGCCATCTTCAGGTTGATCTTTGAACTGGTGGAGTGTACAATTGATAATTATAATTACTAGTCAGAGTTGCATCCAGAAATACAAAAACCTGAAGAGGAAACTGTACAACTGTAATGTGAAAATTTATTTTCACCAGACACGTCCTATAAAAAAAACCACAATTATTTCAACCAATTCCTGTAAAACGAGATTTAGTAAATTGAAAGCATTATCAATTGTACACTCCACCTGTTCACTAAGACCAGTGTGAAGATGGTCATACAATTAGGCCGAAACATGTAGCTGGAATTATAATCTAATATAATCTAATAAAATATGTGTTGTGTTGTGTATGACTGTATTATATATACTTTATATGTCCTTACATAGCCCCAAATGCCGAAATTTAATCCACATGAAAATTACATGTCTGCACATAACAGACATATATCTGTGACATAAGCATTCACAAATGAAGACATAAACATCAGCAACAAGTCAGGCATTGTACATGTAAGCATTATCACAATGGCGTGTTAATGTAACCACTGCTGCCAAGCAAAAGAAAGAAATATTACATATTGTGTGTGTGTGTATGTTTGTAGCCTTAGTTGTATGCCATGCAACGCGCATGCACCGTATTGTATTGTCATCTGTGGTGTGTCACGCTCTACCACATTTTTCCACATGATTTCAAAAATGGCACAATTTTCAAAAGAAGGTTCTGAACACAAACAGTGTGCAGTTATTTTCTCTGCCAATTTTTCTGAAACATTATTCATTTTAAGATGAATCTAGCAAGATATTATCCCAAATGTACATACATCTTCATGTGAAAAGTACCTGTTATTCTTGCCAGATTTTAATAAAACTTGAATTTCCTCTACATTTTTTAAAAACACTCAAATGCCAAATTTCATAAAAATCTGTCTGTTGAGAGCCAAGCTGTTCCATGGAGATGGACAGACAGACATACATGACAAAGCTAATACTTGATTTTCACAATTTTGCAAATGTAAGTGGCAAGAATACAGCCTAGATTACTTAATATGTTTGGTTGTTTGCTATCAGGCTTGTGGTTTGAAATAGGAAAAATGAAAGGTACATTAACATACATACTAGATAACCTCATCCACTGAGATACAAACCTTTCATCTTCATCATCAGAACCAAATGGATCAGTCAACTGTCGTCTTGTCATAAGAACCGGGCGCGGGGTTGTGGTAACAGGAGATTTACTCTGAAAACATCACAAAATATGCAAAACATTGCACTACTTAATAGCTAAACCTCTGGTAATGTAACTCAAAGTTCAGCACTGATAATGCCACAGCCCACTATTGCATATACTCTTTCACCAGTCCGGCCCACCTCATATTTTCAAATACTTCTCCAAACCTCACATTAACCCTTCTACAATCTAAATGGCCTGCCCTGTAGCAACATCTAAGCAGTTCCAAGCTCCTATTTGCAATGTTATCTTATGTATTGATCATTGCTGTACAGTGACACATTAAACATACTCACTGTTTAAACAACAACCACAGCAAAGCACAAAGCTGCCAGCTGCTCATGACACAAACCATGTCTCAGGAATAGTGTTGGTCTGACAATGGTTAATACTACCCTTCCATTTGCTGCTGTTATTTGAGGTGGCCACTTCCGAACTGATTTCACAACCAAGATTCTCTATGCACTACTTGTCTCCCAACCTGCATTATGTATCTTGCCCATTACAACCAGCACAATTCCAATCACTACCCTAACAATATTAGGTGATAATTTGGGATAGAGTCACCAAGTTGCAGTCTGGCAAGTCAACCGACAATATGGTGTCATAGCAGAGAACATAGTAATATGAATATTCCCTCATCATGAAGACCTCCAACCTTATTCCAGATAACCAACACAAATCATTTCATTGTGCATATCCTAAATTCCCTGTCCCTCTTCAGTCCAAATACTTTCTGGAGCACTTTAAGCACACTCATCATGTACAGCCTTCTCTCACTGCATGAAGACAAACTGAAAACCATACAAAACCACTAAGGTAGGGAATTAGTCATTCATAACACCAATGAATGCACATTTGACACATAATAAATACAGGCTTACTGTATATTCTCGAATCTTATCCACACCTTTTTAAAGTTTCAGAGGGCTAAAAAATCAGATGCGGATTAGAATCGCGTGTGGATTAGATTCGCGGTCGTGAACTGGATTTTGGAAAAATGATAAGAGCCGCTGTACGTGCCGTAAGAACAACACAATACAATAACTTATTATTTTATTTATTATTTATAATTTTATATAATATTTATGATTTATTATTCATCAGACTCGCCGTCATCACTCATAACTGAATGGTTATCTGTCACCCAGTCACTACCATCTTTATCTTCATCATCATCCTCCCATAGATGTGGATTAGAACCACGAACTAACTTTTTTTTCGTTTAAGAAATCAGCAAAAACTAGTGTGGATTAGATTCGAGAATATACAGTATATTCATCCTGCATGCTTCAGTGTCATTTACGACATCTTCAGGCTAGCTTAAAACATCATGTAAAACTTACTAAAACACAATATATTACAAAAGTAATTCATATCATATTACAGTACCATTGCAGCTAGCATCAACCATAAAGGTTTCTTAATTTGTGATTAATATGCCACAGTTTTTTTTTTTAAAAGTATAAAACATTACAACAATAACACAGCAACATTTTTAAGGCATTTGCAATAAACATGGTTACAAAGCTGTATGTTGATATGTCATAGTTTACTTTTTGTTGTAATGTTTTACACACTTTAAAAAATGTCTGTACAATCATAATCACAAACTAAGAAGTCTATGTGTTGACACCAGTTGCATGAATGCTGTCATATAGCATGAATTACTTTTTCAGTCAGTTATATTTCAGTACATTTTTAAAATGTTGGTGTAAAGCTGCCTGAAGATGGTATAAAAGATGCAGACTATATTTTTTGTGTCAAATGTGAATTGTTGTTGTTATGAATGAATAATATAGTCAAAATACGGTACAGAACGATAGTTTTCAGTTCTTTTGTGATAATCATCTTGTTGTGGTGCAATATATCAATACTGCCATACATATTACCGTAAACCACAACAAATTTCATTAACTTTGTCACTATATGCTACATGTTTCGGTCCTGTGGATCATCATCAGGCATAAAAGACCTGACTTTAAAAACACAAGTAAAAATGTGTGTGGATACTTGAAAAATTTGTGAGATCTCATAAATTCTACAAGCTATTACAAACTTTATGTAGCACTGAAATACAGACATTCTATATTTCTCATATATACTTCAGATGTAATGAACTTCTTGTTGCTTGTAGAGGGTGTTAAAACTTTTGTTTGTTTGAGTATTTAGTTGCCTGGTGCACATATGGGCAATAATAAGTTTGGCTGAATTCAAAAGACAGTTACTTTGTATTCCTTTTTACTGGTTTCTGGTAATTATGTATACATTACATCTGTAAATGAATTTCCTTCCCTTTATATACACTTGCTTTCCATTGATATACTAAAGCTTTTTGGAAAAATATCAGTTTCCTGGCTCTTGTCATCCTGTTGTTGCTATGCCAGGTGACCAAGTATTTGTTGTGGCTCACAATAATACATATATCAACATGGATTACTTTCAGGTTTTCAGAGTGATGAGGTCCCATATTTTGACTCTTCTGAGCTACGAACTGTATGTGTGTGTGTAGATGGGCACCAACATTTCAAACGAAACAAATTAACACCACAGATGGAAGCAGCAGCTAACCACCTATCACACCACTGAGTACCATTAACCAGAAGACCACAGTATGCAGTGAATATTTACTGTTCACAGAATTATCTTAGTGTTCAGACTAATTAACTACAGTTACCTTCCCCATTCCTTCAAAATCACTTGTCATAGCTACAAAAATGTAGATAGCACCAGCCTCAGTCTTAACTAACAAAACACTAGTGGGTAATGACCATCACTCAGGACTAACATTCATGACAACTGATAACTCTGTTAATGAGAGACAATTAGAACCCACTAACGCAATGGTCAGACATGTAGACGACACCTTACTAATAGAGATAAATCCATATGAAAGTCACAAAGAGTTTTAGTTGGAAGCATTTGTTACCAAATTTGTACACTGTGTTTGCAGAGAGACCGATATTATTATGCTGCTGCTTTTCAGATCAAAGAACTTTCACTGTGTGGGCCAAGGGTTTCAGACCACTGCTCTAACCACTAAAGTACTAGAACTGACTTTATTTACATCCACACACACACACACACACACACACACATACACACACACCTTTTAGATAAGAAAATTACAATCCTTTGTGCACAATAATGTTAGAGTCCATTCATAGTTCTGGTATGTCACTTTATCAGAGGCAAATAATCTGTGCTAATGAAGAGCAATGTGTGAACATCAAGTTTTGTTTTATGTGTGAAAGTGCTAGAAATACTCAGAACATGTTATAGCAAGTGCACATGTTTTCTCTTATCAGTTAAGAAGGATAGGTTTGGAAGAAGTCACACAGTAGCAGTGAAGTATTCTGTATTATTTTTATGCACTGAAATCTCAAACAGCATGGACAAAGGCTGCACATTAACAATTTCACTCCCACAGCTGTCACTATGTTAATGACACAATATGTATATGTGACAACAACACTGTAGTAGCATCAATAAAACTACCTATTCACCCCACTGGAGCAAAGTCCTTCTTAATAAAATAAGTCACTCAGCTAATCAGGAAATTCCCTGCCTTTTATGGATTGCAAATGTCCGTTACTGCTCACAAGAACCTGTTGAGTCTCAGGGCCTATGTGGTACTTCGTAACACTTTTTATGCTCAGTTGTTAGCACCACGTAACCTCAATGACACTGCTATTAAGTTGGCTGTCCACTAAAGTACAAAATCAGTTATTACTATAAATTTGCTGCCACTTGTCTAATGCCACCAGATATGGTCAGTACTGATGTTACTGGCCACATACAGGCAGGTACTGTCTACGCAGTTGGCCAGCCAGGCAGCTGCCTGGGGCGCTGCAATGTAATAGGCGCTAAAACATCACTGAAATAACAGGAAACATGGTGGTAAACTCATGTTGTCCACATGTGGAAAAATTTCTCGGAGAATTATCCGCTATATGGCCATGCGCTCATGGAAATGTTCACCAGTCCTGTTCCAGGATCAGAAAGTTTAAAGGATAATCAGTTTGAAGCGGCATCTAATTATTAGCCAGCCCGTGGCACCCACATCTCAGGCCAGCCCTGCCCACATGGCAGATTCTGGGTTTTGTTTACTCCAACTGTTAGCAAAGGGGCCGTACAGCTTAACCTAGGCCCTGTACCATTGGAAAGGCCAGATTTTTTTTATCTCCTAGAGGTACAGGTTTCAGTCTGTGAGCATGAAACACATGCCAACAGTTCTAACTGGTAACTAAACTCTGGAACCTCCGCATGACAGTCCACTACCTGACCACAAGACCACCACGTCTCCTCTTTACAGAACTACTATAACATTCACTGCAGCCTCCTGAGCACTGATTCTCACAATTTTTGGTCTAGAGTAAAATATCACATTTTTAGCAAGATATGATTTGCGCCTGAACTACACATTATCATGCATCAACAACAGGACAAGAAGCAGTGTCATTTTCTCATTTTAAAGAAATTAATTTATGTAACGTAGCCAAAAAAAAGGGTATGTTTTGCCCATTGTTGGATGATGCATGAAATATATGCCATGGAAGACGTACAGGGCTTCATACACACACGAATTCACAGAGCAGTTTGGCATAATGAAACTGCCAGAGACTTATATTTGGGAGGTGCCCACCTGGTTGAGCCACTCACTAGTTGTCCTGACATGCTTTTTTGTTTTACAACTCTCCTGGTAAATACCAGAATAGTGCCTAAATTTGCCCATGGCCACTTTCTTCAAAATGCCATCATTCACCCACTATTCTACCATTCAGCACTCTTTGCTGTGACTACGTTGCAAATGAATGAAAGAATGAATTCATTAATTAATGATTAATGAGTGAATAATAAGAAACTAATGACCAAATAAATAAATGACTGAATAAATAGATTATTAAATTTTGAATACATAAAGGAATAAATGATGAATGGATTAATGAATGAATAAATAAATATATATATATATATATATATGAATTAATGAATGAATCAGTAAGTTCAATAAAAGATAAAATAAACCGATGGGGCATGCGTAACCCCACTTCAAGCATTTTTTAAGCTGAAACACTCACAGGGTCACAAAACAACTTGCAGAATAATGCTTCATGCTCAAGCATAAATGCCTGTAAGTGACACAATGGTAAACAGAACACTGTCACACATCGTGGTCATGTGGTTAGCATTCCTACTTCTTATTCAGGAGGTCGAGCTGCAAATTTTGGCCTGCAGACAGACTTTCCTGCAGTTTTGCACATGTCTCTCCAGACAAATTCCATGACAGTACCTCCAATTAGGCCACATCCATTTCCATCCACATCTCTTCAACTCCTTACTTTGTGTTCATCCCATCATCTGAAGCAACATTATCTGAGCCATCAAAAGCATCAGGAAATAAACCACAAATAAATAAACAAACAAGATGTTCATAAGTAGCTGGACATGTGCACGTTGGACAAATAAATTATGACTCTAACATCTACAATGAATAACATAATATTCATCATCAATTCTGTTTTACGACAGGGCCATAGCCTCTTCCAAAGTGAGAGTGATCTGGTACTTGTTCTTTCAATTTCCAGTTTCCTCTCTTTTCCTTAAGGTCGCCCAATAGCTGCTTATGTCTTCTTCCTTGTCTTCCCATCACTTCTATCCTTGGCCATAGCTTTCCTTCAATAACATGTTTTATGAGGAAGATCCAACGCATGATGTAACCAATCCAGCTAGCCTTCCTGTTTTTTTTTTACAATGTGCAGGATATTCCTCTCCTTCTTGACTGTAGGTAACATTTCTTCATTTCTCAAATGATCGGTCCAAATTATCTTCCCAATCCTTCTCCAGCACCACATTTCAAAACTTTCCAGGTACTTCTGATTTACTTTCTGAAGTGTCCAAGTTTTGGGACCGTACACAGCTAAGCTCCAATGTAGCATGTTACTAGTTTCAACCAGCAATTTATTACATGCAGGACATGAACTGCAGCTTTACTTACAGGTCATATTTTTGTGGGGTGGCACATGATGGTATCTGTAATTTACACATACTCAGCACAGCATGAAGAAATATGACACAAGTTTTTTCCTTTCATCCATCACTTGATATATGAATGAATAACTATAATGAAAGTAATTCTCGTCTTCAGCCGCCACACATCAGACCAATGATTCTCTATCCTATGCAGCTTGAATCTGACCAGTCTTCCCCCACCCCCCCCCCCCCTCCCTCCCCCCCAAAAACCCTAGCCCCCCAACAGTAAAAACCACCCCTCCCCCCCCCCCCCCCCCCCCCCCCCCCCCCCCCACCCCTTCTTACTCTCCTCTTCTTTCTTCCTACCCCCCCCCCCACCCACCCCCCCCCATTCCCCCCCCACCCCACAACAC
>Ga0123355_10018497_pt1 | contig 11055 bp, 12 predicted proteins | sample TergutEmb28metaG_3_FD_89872 | JGI IMG/M metagenome (GOLD analysis project Ga0123355, IMG submission 89872) | Embiratermes neotenicus P1 segment gut microbial communities from Petit-Saut dam, French Guiana - Emb289 P1 | ecosystem: Host-associated > Arthropoda: Insects > Digestive system > Gut ...
GCCAAAATTATCCATCAGAAACTGGCAGAAGCAGCCGAATTGATTGACGATAAAAGTCCATATTATAAGTACACACCAGTCAATGTACTGGAGAATGAAAATTTCAAGCTGTACTGGAATCGCAGCATACTTACGGACAAAACAATACCTTTAATCGACCTGACATAACTTTTATGAATAAGAAAACAAAGAACGCCTTTTTAATAGACATAGCTGTCCCAAATACACATAATCTCGCCAAAACAACAACCGACAAACAAAACAAGTACCAAGAACTGGCGAATGAAATATGTGCTATGTGGAAGCAAAAGGCAGCACAAGTGATCCCGATAGTAATATCATCTACCGGAGTAATTCCAAAGTCACTATCACAAAGTCTAACAAGACTTAACTTGCACCCGAATACATATACACAACTGCAAAAATCTGTAATTCCTGGCACATGTTCAATTGTAAGAAACTTTTTAAACTACGAGTAAGGCCACCGACCCTAATCCTGTTGATTACTACATCCCACGATAGGTGAATATTTCCCAGCCAAAGCTGAGAAGCGAAAAATTCTGTAGTAGTAATAATAATAATCTCTGTCCAAGCCGATATGAATGTTTCTCCGCCAAGTGCATTTTATAAAATCAGGCCTATCATATAAATGAAATTTAAAAATGACAATTTCAAGCGACACAAAGCGAAGAATTAACTACAGAAGCGCTTGGCAATGTTTATCTCCGTCATTTATGTAACGCACTTCGTTCACTGTATCGGTTGGCAGAATGGTTTTGGATATGAATTTAGACAGCTGTGCAAGGAACAGCAGTGGTGATAAATTGTACAGGACTGCTCCAGAATTTTCCTGCAGAAAATCATGAACCAAGCCGGTATATCCAGAGTATGAAAAGGAAGCACTGCTAACACAACCGCGGCTAACTCTTATTCGACCAAACAAACCATTTTCGTCTCTCCTTTTTCCAGACATTCACAACCAATAGTTATTTTATAAAACATATCCGTCAATTGTGAAGTGTCTGGAAAAAGGATTTGGGCCTAAGACGCATACCGTTACGCGGGAGATGAGAAGACTACATAACGAGGAGCTTTATGATGTGTACGTAGTCTTTAGCAAATATTATTCGGGTGATCAAATCAAGAATAATGAGATGCCTGGAGAACGTAGTACGTACGGGAAACATGAGAGGTGCATACAGGGTTTTGGTGGGCAAACTGGAGAGAAATATATCATTTTGAAGAGCTAGGCGTAGATGGGGGATCATATTAAAATGCATCTTCAACAAGTGGATTGACCTGGCTAAGGATAGGGACAGGTGACAGGCTATTGTAAATGCGGTAAGGAACCTTTTAGATCCACAAAATACGAAGTTTCTTGGCTAGCTTAGGACCTGTTAGCTTCTCAAGAAGGACTCTACTTCATGGAGTTAGCTGGTTAGACTGTAAGGTAAAGGTAAAGCAGTCCCGTTACAGGCCTGGAGTGGCCCAGAGGGTTCCAGGAAGTTAAGGTTCCCAGATTTCATGACAACGGCACAGGATGGTGGTAAGGTTGTCAGCCCTACACACCGGCCGCCTTTACCCCCAGAAAGTGCTCCTGCTACTCATTTCTGTTAGAGGATGAGTCGACCCCAGGGCCGTAGTGCGATCGGAAGGATTTTATGTCAATGAAAAATTCCAATGACACCAGCTGGAATCGAACCAGTGACCTTCCGATTTGTAGCACAGGGCCTTAACGACTGTGCCACCGCGGTCCCCAGACAGTAAGGTAGTAACACAAATTTTAAACATCTGAAACTATGTTTGGGAAGTACTTGGAGTGCAGAGAGAATTAAAATGAAATATGGAGGGACGCGTACATGAGGGGACATGAAATGGGTCTTAAACAAGCAGGATATGAGGATTCTGCACCGGGTTCATATAGTGATAGGGCACAGGGGCGGGATCTTGTGAACATGGTGATCAACCGTCGTCCCCTAACTAGTGTTGCTGTTAAGTTGCCAAGAAGGAACCTGCTTCACTAATGTACTGGTTCATAACAACTCTGTTTTATGGATACTTAAGGGTCCACAAATTTTCCAAAATCTAAAAGCCATCTCAAAATTCTAGGCGCTAAGAGGGTGATTTGAAGCAATTTCCATTCCGGCGACTCAAAAATATTGGGTGCCACCATAATAAAATTTAGACACCTGGGCGAACTGGCGCTCGTGATTTGTTAACCCTTGATGGACAGTCAAATTACTGTAACTTCGCGTGTATGCTATTTCGCCACGTGCAAATGAAAATTACGCATGTTAAAAGCTGCTCCTAAGGTTAATTAACACAATGCCGTGAAAAGATACGGAGAAGCGTACTGCCGAGAATCGAACCCCGACTGCTCTGTTGTCAAGCCCGTAGCGCTATCCATGACCCAATTGAAACAGATTTCAAAATTCCCTGAGGATGGCACCTTGGTGTCGAAACATGTAGGAGTCGATACCTAATATGAAGCGTGTTTTATATGTTTTATTGTACTTTAATTAGTGCATTTTTTTTGGTTTAAATATATAATGTAACAAAATGTGCGGTATAAATAACATGAAATTCAAAATGAAAATTATAGGTCTTGGAGGCGTATTTGGTACTTTGCGCTGAGTACAGGAAGACATGAAATGCATGCGATCTTTTTGATTGATATATCTGTGGGAAAACACCCACTTGGAAGACAGTTGAGTTGGAAGGTATCCAACTATCGCAGGATCGTATCCAATGGCGAGTTACGTTTTTTACAACACTGAATCGTCACTTTCTTCTGTGGAAATGATTGATGCTCTATACGAGTTCAATTTGAGAGTCAAGAGCGTGGACGTGCCGCCGTGTGTTTGTGGGTTATTTAACGACGCTGTAAGCGTATCAACATGTACAGCTTGGAATGACAGAGTAGTGAATACTGGAATTGGATAGTGAATGTGACAGAGGAATTGATCGCGGGCCAGCTCAGGCACCATTCCGGCATTTGCGTGGGAGAATTCAGGCAACACTTGTCAGGATAGGAGGCGTCCGGGCCAAGGATTCAAACTGTAAAGCCTTCTCAGCCAACGTTCTCCGTTGTATAAACTCTTCCTACTAAACTAGGGGTTCTTAACCATTTTTGGGCCATATTGTAACGTATAAACTTTGGGAGTCTGGTGAAACCTACGGCCCCTTCTCAGAAAAATGTATTACCAATTATCAGTTACACGTTTTGGGAGATAAAGATACTTTACACAACAAAATGTATTCTGGTGTCCCTTTCTTAGCATATAAGAATGTTAGATAGTGAGATTTGTTAAGTTAACAAAAATTTTTGGAGTCTACACGCCATAAATTACTTTGTCGCGTACATTCATTACTTAAATAACCGCCAAATTTATGTTGCAGGGTAGTGAAAATAATGTAATTTTTTTCTCCATCCAAGTTCAGGGATCCCTGAAATCTATCCACTGACTCACTACACCACCGGTTAGGAACGAATGTACTAAACAGAAATCGATTGTTCCTTATTCCGAATTCGACGACCAAGCCTTAAGTTTATTTAGGCAGACTGCGTGGCATTACGTAACAGTACGTCGCATCTACACACAACCCACTACTACGTCGCAAACTGTTACATAATTATGTGCAAGCATAGTTGTGTGACGATAACGCCGTGTGCTACTGTGGTCTGCACCGCGTGCAACAGCGTGGTGTGCAGACGGCGCTGAGTAATACAAAGGTTTGAAGTGTCACTAATGCTAGATAATTACCGGCATTAAAAAACAGCGGAACGCTTGAAGATGGTCTGGATGAATGTTTTCAAGAAACAAAAGGAAGGCAAAGTCTCTACTCAAGGTGAGTTCACGAATTGTTGTTGCGGGTGTACTGTGAAGCAGTGCAATTGTGACGTCTGCACAAATGTGCCAGTTAACGCAATTTATGAAGCGTGAGATTGTTAGATATACAGGCACAGAAGAAAAACCTAATGGCGTTTCGTGAAATAGGTCTAAGTTTTATCACACACAGTGTGTCGGTGGAAGGATTTTTGTCAAAAAGTGGGATATGTGCGAGATTCGACGTCACAAAACTACTGATTATTTTTGTCTGGAATGTTAGACATGTCTACTTGAGATGCTACCACTCCACTTCATGTCAGTGGTAATCATCGTATAACATACCAGGCATGAATAATTTGGTGAATTACATATTCAAAGTGCTAGTAACTAGCATTCATGCTGGGACAAGTGCAATATTTGAAGAATATTTCCTGCCAGTTTATGAGCAATGTAATGTTGGTTTTGTTATATTTGCCTGTATGCAGCTAACTGCACCAGATGAATGGATTTTAAAGAAATTTGAATTAAATTTACTAGAGTTATTGGACTGATTTAATTTTGTCAGATCTGCTGAATCTGAGGTACCATTTAAATGAAAAAATAAGTACATTCCCGGGTGTATTAACCCTTTAAATGCCGAGTTAAATCCCATTTCCCATTTGTTGGCATTATTAGGAGCTCACCATATTCTCCACGTCAGCAGGGTAAGGGTTAAAATGCTGTACACCAGTGTTTCTCAACCTTTGTGAGACCGCGGCCCGGTAAATTCTTTTTTCATAAGACAAGGGCCCAGTCCCAACAAATTTACTAGTAAATACCTTTCCATCTTTTTTTAAGTTCATACATTAAATTAACATAAGTGTTAATAATTAATTATAGCATAATCATAAAGAGTATTAGTACACTTATGTATATGGTGTGTCATGTTGACAAATATAAAATTACATTTAAATTAGTTATCAACCACTGGACTAATGAAATCTTGTAGCACATTGTAGTTTCCTCAGGCCAGCATCTGGGTCTCAGTTTTTCGACACATTCACAAATATTTTTCTCCTCAGAATATTTCCACTATAAAACATTTATTCATGAAAATTGCTTAGAAAACTAAAATGACAAATTCCAAAAGAACCTCTTGCGGCCTGGTATAATTGATGCCAGGGCCCAGTATGGTGGTTGAGAAACACTGCTGTAAAAGACAGTTCCATTGTCTAAGAACAGGCATTTTAGGCTAGCCTTCCTTTTGAACTTTTTCTTCAGTCATCCTCCTCCTCCTCATCCCTGAGGCCATAACTGTCAATCATGTTATGATGAGTGAAGAGTTGTTTCATGAGTTTTTAATCAGTACCAAGCTTAAATCCGTCTGCAAAAACGGTTTGCGAGTCACAGTACTGTGATACACAGTTTTCCCAAATTTGGTCCCAAAAACCATTTGTTGTAGAATACTTCATATAGTTCAGGTTTTCTTGGTTCAGTGATTTAATTATTTTTTTGTAATAAGATTAGTGGGGGTCACATTTTACTTTAGACAATGTGACTTGGAGGAAAAGTTCAGAATACTGCCACCTTTGTTCAAGAATGTGTACTAGCGTCAGATGTTCACAAAACTTATGAACACAACACTTCGTGACAGTATCACAACATGGGAAAATCCACATCTTGTCCTTGCTGCATATAGCCAAGATTTCTAAGGAACAATGAACTGCCAGTATTATACTATTTATATTATGGGTAAATAAACTTCAGTATGCTTGCAGTTTAAATGAAATTTGTAATCCGTTTAAAACGCATTCATATAGGCTTAGTAGTGAACAATGGAGGTGTACTAAATGGATTCAGATTTACAGTGAGATAAATAGATAAGATAATATAACACAGGACAAAAAGAAAGTGAGAGAGAATTAGATATCATAAAAGGCAATGTAGTGCAAAATAAATATGAGCATATCACAATAACCAAGTGTGGTGGTGGGGGTGGGGGGAAGGAAAAAAAATTTGAAGCGAAACAGAAAGAAGAAATGAGGAACTAAGGTGGTCAAAAAAAATTTTTTTTTTTTAGAAATAAATTTGTTCCTGTAATAAAAATATTTAAGAACACTAATGTATGCCCATACTCATGATACGTACCACGTCATAATCAGAACATAGAAACAGAAATACTCGAAACTTAAAAAACTGCTATTAAAAAATTATTGTTAACACAGTTTGGATATTTTTGTACACAGGACAAATGCACAAGAATTCTAGAAGCAGATACAGAATTTTCTTCACAGATTTTAGTAACATCCCCAACTCCCCACATAAAATTTAAGAGGGACACTGTTACTCTTCTTGACCAGTCAGCATAGCGAAACATGCCAAAAAAAGTGCATCTTCTTTACATTACTCCTCTTTAATGTAGATTACAATAATGTGGACAGTTTATACAATTAGGGTAATTAAAAAACTAAGTTTGGAATTCTAGTGGATAAGCCATGATGCTTGGGCTGTAAAAAAACATGCCTTCCTAGAGGACACCAACTTTACAATAGCCCATGTGCAGCTGGATGGGGAAGATTACTTTCTTCAAGAAAGCTGGGGACTGTCGCCCGAGTTGCACAGGCCTCCTCAGAGGAGCCAGGTGAAGTGTGTTCCCTAACAAAAGATGGGGGTGAGGTCTTTAGGCATGGGTTAACCCTCTTAGAAGAGTAAACCCCGATATAAAATCCTAGTTTTCCAGGTTTGAGGTTGGGCATAGGGCTAACAACTCTATCCAATAGGACACCATTGTTTCAAAACCCCAGTTAGGTGAGGCCATGGCCAGGAAATGGGCTGAAGAGCCACAGAAGAAGAAACAAAAACGCCTATGATGACACGTGATGCCATAACATGTGTGCTGATTTAAGAAACACTACTGTGTGTAAAGTGTTGATGGTTAAACTGAAATAAGCACCATAGAAAAAGTACAAAATTAGTATTCTTGAGGTATCAATATTTGATACAAATAGCATATAAGATGTAGACTGATGATAATCTGTCTATCCATATGCTATCTAGTATCAGTGGTGGGCCCCACCTTAATGTGAGCTTTTAGTAATATAACAAAGCTGACTGACTGACTAACTAACTACATGGAGCAGAGTCTTTCTGAGAAGCTGAAAGGTCCTCAGTTAGTGATGAATTACCCCATATTTTATGAAACCCAAAGGTTCATTACCACATTCACAAGAGCCCACCACCTTTCTCTATCCAGAGCAAGATGAATCCAGTCCATACTCCCCCCTGTCCCCCGTCCCATTTCTTCAAGTCCATTTTAATATTATCCTTTCATCTGGATCTTCCAAGTGGTCTCCTTACCCCAGATCTCCCCACCAAAATCCTGTATGCACCTGTCCTCTCCCCCATATGTGCTACATGCCAAATTCTTCATTCTTCTCTATTTGATAATTCAAATAATATTTGGTGAGGAGTACAGATCATTAAGCTCATTATGCAGTTTGACCACTCCCCTGTTAACTCATCCTTCTTAGGCCCAAATATTCTCCTCAACACCCTTTTCTCAGACACCTTCAGCCTACATTCCTCCTTCAGTGTGAGTGACCAAGTTTTACAGCCATACAAAAAAACAGCAAAATTATAGTTCTGTATATCTTAATCTTTATATTCTTGGAAAGCAACCTGGAAGACAAAATATTCTGTACTGAATGAGAGCAAGCATTCCCAGATTTCAATCTGTTTTTAATTTATTCCTGAATGGAATTTTGATTTGTTATGGTTATTCCCAAATATTTGAACTCTTAAATCCTTTCAAAGGAACTGTTATCAGTCTTTATATTGTGACTTCGTCCTGCATTCTGATCTCGCGACATGACCATGTACTTAGTTTTATCAGCATTCTTTTCTAGACAAATCTCCTTACTAGCCACTACCAGAGCTTCTGTGTTTTTCTCTATAGTATGTACGCTTCCGCCCAATACATTAACCTCCTCAACATAAAACAGAAGCTGGTGTGTACCATTTAATTTCAAGCCATCCCGGTTAACCTGAACCCTCCTAATGGCATACTCTAAAGCAGAGTTGAAAAGCAATGGCAATAAAGCATATCTTGTTTCCAACCATTCCTAATAGGAAACATGTCAAATGTTTGCCTACCCAAACTCTGCTACAGACCTAATTCAGACACATTTTTATTAGCCCTCCTAGTTTCATGGGGATATCAAATTAAATGAGAATATTATACAAGGCTTCCCACCTAACTGAATCATAAGCTTTCTGGAAGTCTATAAATAGCTGATGCACTGCATCATCATATTCCCATTTTTTCCCTCAAGTATTTGATGAATGCAGAATAATGATCACTTGTTTACCTGTTGTGTGAAAATCCACATTGTGATCCCCAATAAATTTTCTCTGCATATGGAGTTGACAGCAGGATGTTGTATAAAATTGTGTATGTAGTTGACATAAACCAAAATATGTAAGAATAAAAATATTGTATATATTAACTAGTGCAATTAGTAATAAATATATGTATAGTGATACTGTATTTGTCTGACATGTTTTGTAGTAAGAAGGGTTTGAAACAATGACAAGCTTTATTACCATTGCTTTTCAACTTTGCTGTAGAGTATGCCATTAGGAGGGTTCTGCTTGAAATTAAATGGTACACATTAGCTTGTGGTTTATACTGATGATGACAATATATTGGGTGGAAGCATACATACTATAAAGAAAAACACAAACACTTAGTAGTTGCTAGTAAGAAGATTGGACTAGAAGTAAGTGATAAAACTAAGTACACCCATCCCTACCCTGAGCCAGATCAATCCAGTCCCCCCCCCCCAATCCTACTTCTTGAAGATGCATTCCCTATGCTTAACACTTCAAAGTGGTTTCTATCAGGTTTCTCCACCAAAAGCTTGTATGCACTTCTGCTGTTTCCCATACATGCTACATCCCCTGCACATCTCATTTTATTTCATTTGATCACCCCACTATTTGGTGAGAAGTAGAGATCATAAAGTTTCTTGTCATGTAGTCTTCCCCATTCCCATGTTACCCCATCCCCTCTTGGGTCCAGATATCTTTCTCAGCACCCTATTCTCAAACACCCTTAGCCTATGTTCCTCCCTCACTGTGAGAGAGCAAGTTTCACACCCATATACAACAACAGGCAAAAAAAGAAAATATTGGAAAAGAAAACCAAGAAAGATTTGAGAGTTTGTTTCAGGATTTTAATTAGCTGCCTTTATACCTATTTTGAAACATTTACAACCCACCCAGCTATTCAATCGGTAGGCATGTCTTTTTCTCAAGGAATCTAAGTGGTCTAAGTGACTGGCGGTGATATCATTAACACTGGTCACTATTGATGTTTTTATTTTAATTCCTTATGTTGACATATACAGATTGCTGCATATGGACGCGCCTTCGAAAATGTATCCACTTAACTTTAGTGCGCGAGTAGGACTTGTCACTTCCGAGTTATAAACATGCTCTCTTTGTTAGGTTTTCCCAAAACATGCAAGTTATAAGTTCATCCCTTCCTAAAATTTCTTACTGTACCCGACTGGTCAGATGTTAAATTTCGCTGCTCCCTACCAAGTCCAAAAGTCAGAATTTTGAATATGTTAACCCCATTGGCTTCCATTGTTGTCACCCGTGTGAACTCATTCACATGTCTCACTAATTTCTTTAGAGTCCAAGCGTGCCTAACATTGTAAATCTTCCCCACACGATTTAAAGTGTCCTAAAAGCTGTTACGGTTTTCAAAGTCAGTCTTTCCTCTCTGTCAACCTTTCTTGCCCCATACATTTAACACTGACGACTGTCGAAATTGTTAGCTTGCTATACCGGCCATAAAATTCTCTTTTATTGTAAGCTGTAGTGCTGATGCTCTACAGATTCTCCTCCATCATAAACCAAACCAACAATTTAAGCAGTTCTGACCTGTGCCCTAAATGTACAATTTTGACCCTTAATAAAGGACTTGCTCCCTATATCAGTTATACATTTGAGCTGGCAAGTAGTGACATTAGTAAGGTTCAAGGTCTTATATGCCTCCACAAAGCATTCACACATACTGGGAACAGTTCTGCACTTCATTAGCACATTCCAGACAGACATGCCACACACCCACCTCCAAGCTTCATTATAACATTTCTCTCTACTGGTATCTGGTAGGCTATACAAACAACTAAGGTTAAAAGAAAAAATTGCAGGCTTGTGTGTATATTCTTAAGCATTTGCAATACTGACAAGGATATTGACATTGCATGAACAGTTCTTAAAACAAAGCAATAAGTGGCAAATTACTTGTCAAGAATTTCTTGTTGCACATCTTACAATACAAAAAAGAGAATACTGCATCAAAATTTCATGTAGAACATTTTTCAAGACAAATTTTACTATCAGAAACATGGCATCAAAGTCACTGTTTGAGAACAGGGTGCTGAGGAAGACATTTGGGCCTATGAGAGATGAGTTAACAGGGTACTGGAGGAAACTGCACAATGAAGGGCTCATGCTCTTTACTTCTCACAAAATATTATGCATGTGATCTGGAAGAATGAGATTGATGGAGGCTTGTGGCACCCCGACATAAAATCCTAGGTCCTCCAAGGTAGCAGGGGTTGAGCACAAGGCCAGCAACCTCATCTCGGAAAATTTGACATGCCAAAAATTCTCTACAAAGGAATGAAAGGCCGATAATACGAAGACAACCTACATGAGTTAAACGGATAAGAAAGGACATGATGATGTCAGGAATGATTTGAAGAAGATGAAGCTTGTGAAGTGGGCAGAACAAGTACAGGACCACTCTAAATGGAAGGTTATTGTTGAGAAGGCCGAGACTTTCAGAGTCGTAGCGCCATAGAAGAAGAAGAAGAAGCAGCAGAAGAAGGAGGCTTGTGGCATGCATGGGGCAGAGGAGATCTGCTTACAGGGGTTCAGTGGGGAAATCAGAAGGAAACACATCACTTGGAGGACCTGAGTGTAGATAGGGGGCAAATATTAAAATGAATAGTTGAGTAAAGAGAGACCAACTTGATGTCACTTGCTTTATTATTTCTTTATTTAATGCTCAACATGTTTCGGATGTTAATACATCCATCCTCAGGAGCACACATCGAACCAGATCAATACAACCCATGAAATAACTCAGCACATAAGTCGCAAGCTCCTGAGGATGGATGTATTAACATCCGAAACATGTTGAGCATTAAATAAAGAAATAATAAAGCAA
>Ga0123355_10018499_pt1 | contig 11055 bp, 10 predicted proteins | sample TergutEmb28metaG_3_FD_89872 | JGI IMG/M metagenome (GOLD analysis project Ga0123355, IMG submission 89872) | Embiratermes neotenicus P1 segment gut microbial communities from Petit-Saut dam, French Guiana - Emb289 P1 | ecosystem: Host-associated > Arthropoda: Insects > Digestive system > Gut ...
CAAAGCGCTCCTCCACGAAATAGTCGTGGAAGGCCTTGCGGTTTGAGGCGATCAATTTTTCTCCGCCGGATTTTGGCACGAAGGACACCTCCTTTTTGCGGTGGTATGTTTGGGTGCTGTGCCGCATTAGTATAGCACAGATTCTACTGTGGGGCAAAGGGGATTTTGGGCGTTTTTGGTGGATATGGTTTTGAAAACTGCTCTATTCAGGTCTTTCCATTTCGTTTAAATACAGGTCAACTACGATTGTTGGGGCAGTAGAAAGTAGATATAATTGAAAAGGCGTTTGGTCAAGATAATAAATATTATACCACCTTGAGTTGAGTGATATCAATCTTGCGTCATTAAAGCTGAAAGAAAAATGATGCATCAACGTATCTCCACTGAAAAAAAGATAAAAGGAAGACATAGCGGGAGGCACATCGTGCGCCTGCGCACCGATTGTTGCATGATTGAAAATCTCCACCATATTATAGATTTCATCTCGATCTGTAATAATTTTTGAATCCGCCCCAAAATCTGGACTACCCATAGACATCACGACTTGAATGGCGTCTACATTGTCGGGGTTGATTTTATCGTCCAAAAGTGGTGGGTTAGAAGAATTGCACCCTGAAAGTACAAAAAGAACGCTAAGAAGCAAAATCATAACTCTCTTTTTTCGCATAGCAATTTTTCCTTACTGCTGAAGTGCTGAAAAGTGCATCCCTACCGCACAACCCCGCTCTGCCGATCAACAGAAAACGTGCCTCTATCGGTGGTTACGATCCAGACCGGACGGAGTTCCAGGTAGCCGATGCCCTCTGTGAGGAAGTATCCCATCTCCACGTGCTCGAACCGGGTGGCGGGGCTCCAGTCCCGCAGGTGGCCCGCCAGTTGGACTAAGGCGGTGGTCGCATCTTGCAGGGGGTCGGGGGAGTAGCGGTGAGGGGTACCCCACAGGGGCGGACCGGTAATCGTCTGCACCTGGTTGTCTGGGATATGAAAGACAATGAGACCGTTGAAAATGGGGAGATTGTCAATTGTCAGAGGATAGACCAGCATGTCATAGGCCCAGACGGGCTCCCGTGCGGTGAGTTGCATGAAGTCAAACAGGGGATCGGGATCAATCGGAACGGAGAACTGGAAGCGGAAACTTCCGGTGTGGAATTGGGCGTGGCCCAGGGGGGACGCGTAGTGATAAATGCCGCCGCCCTCTTCTGTCCGAATCGCATTGCCCAGGATGGCGTTTACTACCTGGGTCTCTGTCCCAGTGTTGCGGATCAGGCGATAGAGCACTTGATCCTGGGTGTCGGGGATGGCGTCGAGTTCCATTGTGAACCCCATGTGCTCCAGTGTCTGGATCAGCGCGGCCCTGGCAGTTTGATCGAGCCGGGTGCTCTGGGCTCGGTCTGCGAGGAGAATGCCGAGAAAGGTCAGATTCACGGCCAAGAGCAGACACAGGATGAAGGTTTTTACCCTGCCTCTATCCATGTCTTCCTCCCTCTCCGACGGCGCCTAAAGTCCATCTGGCCCGGAATTCTGTGCCGGTCTGTACCGGGTTGCCGTCCACCGTATCTGCCGGGGCATAAGCTAGGCGGAGGGGGATATCACCGGCGGCGGCAGTGGCTTGGATCTCCGGAAGGACGGCGGAAAACAGATCTGTCTGGTAGTAGTTCCTGGCGAACAGCGTGACCTCTGTCACGTAACGGCCGCTGATGGTTACCTGGGCGGCGGGGACATCTGTCCAGATGGGCAAACTGCCGATGTAATAGCCAAACCGGATCGTAAATGTATCGCCCTGTTGGTCGAACTCCGTCAGGTAAATATCCGCCGCACCGGAGGTCAGGGCTAAAATATCGGCGATCTGCCGGGCGAGTTCAATGGCCTCCCACAGGTCGGGGGCGGATTCGCCGGTGGTGATCCGCGGGGCATCGCCCCGGTATAGGTAGTGGATTACCCCGTCTTCTGAGATCCGCAGGGTGGCCCCCTCTTCTACGAAGATACGGGTGCCGCCCTCGTCCATAGAGCGGGCCAGGGCAGTGATATGGAGCCGTGTTAAGAGTTCGTCTAAATTGCGATAGATGCCGCCTATGGCGCTTTGTTCCAAGACGGTGGGAATTTGGTCGTATCGGGGTAGGAGGATGGTATTGGGGTCAAGGGCCGGATCCGCTGTGGCTTGAAAGCCGAACCTCGCCCCGTTGGGGGTCAGTGTATGGAGAATTTCCAAGATGTCTTCCGCTCTGACTGCGGTGGCGGCGCGGTGGGGCAGGTTGTCTCCGCCCATGAAGTATAGATATACCCGGCCCGAGTGGACCGACAGATAGAGCATCTGCAGAGGCTGGGCGATGGCGCCCGGTTCCGTGCCGAACCATCTGGTCAGGACGGATCCCGGGAGTTCCAAGTCATAGCGGAAGAACACGCCAGGATTGGACAGGGTCGCCTCCCAATCCGCCCGGGAGACGGGGATCGGCGGGCCGGAAGAGCCGAAAGCCTCCCCCAAGATACCGAAAAACTGACCGTAGAGATCAATCACGCCAACCGATGCCGGGCCGTCCCATCGGTGGCCGTAGGCGGTGTCCGGACCGAGGGATGCCAGGGCCGCCGTGGGCCGGGCCGCCGAGACAACGGCGTGCTGTGGTGTGGCCTCCGGCAAGAGCATTTCTTCAATGGTGGCGTAGAAGCCCATAGAGCGGATGGCGCCGTCAAAAAGACCCGTGCCAAGCCCCAGCCCCACGGCGCTGACAGAGAGGAGGACAATCAGAAGGGTTTTGATCCGCTCTTTAGCTCTCATGGGCTTCTTCCTCCAGGGGCAGGGTGATGGTCACGGTGGTGCCCTGGCCTGTGGCGCTGGCGATGGCGATGTCTCCGCCGGCCCGTTGGGCCATCTCTCTGGCGATGGCCAGACCCAGTCCGGTGCCGCCCAATTCGCGGCTCCGGCCCTTCTCCACTCGGTAGAATCGGTCAAAGATACGGGGTAAATCCTCCGCCGGGATGCCGATGCCCGTGTCCCGGACTTCCAGGGTCATATAGGTATCGTCTGCGTGTGTGGTGAGGACCACCCGCCCGCCGGACTGGGTGTATTTGACGGCGTTTGCGACGATGTTCAATATAATCTGTTCCACCCCGGGCCGATAACCGGTCATCCGGGGCAGGTTGGCGGGGAAAGAGAGCTCCAGAGCCACATTTTTTTCTCTGGCGGTCAAGGCTACGGCCCGTGCGGCGCTCTCCACGGCGGTTTGGAAAGAGAAGGATTCTGTGGGCAGAGATTGCCGCTGGCCGTCCAACAGAGACAGGGTGAGCAGATCCTGGACGATCCGGGTCATGCGGTCGCTCTCCCCCACCACCACCTGGAGCAGGTCTTGGCGGGTGGATTCCGGCAGGTTGGAGCTGCCCACCATGAGGGTTTCGGCGTAGCTGCGGATACTGGTCAGGGGGGTGCGCAGCTCGTGGGAGACGTTGGCCACGAACTCTTTTTGCAGAGAGGCCGCCTGCTCCAGTTGAACGACGGTCTCCTTTAGCTGGCCGGCCATGTTGTCAAAGGTCTGGGACAGCTCCCCGATCTCGTCCTGGGCGGGAGAGGTGAAGTGGCGGGAAAAATCACCCGCCGCCACCCGCTCGGCGGCCCGGGTCAAGTTCTGGATGGGGATGACCATGGTCTTGCTCAAGACAAAGCTCAAGAGGATGGAGAGCACCAGTCCGATGACGGCGGTGCGCAGAATAATGGCGAAGAGATTGCTGCTCAAATCTGCGGCCGTCTGCTTGGTGTCGAGGATCTGGATGATGTAGGTGTTTCCGTCGGCGGTGGTGATGGGGAGCGCCACATCCATGTAGTCGAACCATCGGCTGTAGCTGTTGCCGGGGGCGCCGCTCAAGGCGGTGAGGACGTTGGGCGTAATGCGAAAAGCCCCCCCCGCCGGCGTCTCGGAACCGGTGAGAAAGGCGCCTGTCTCACCGTGTAAGACATAGAAATGGCGGATGCCGTATACGATCCCCAGCCGCCCGGACTCCAAACTGAGCCGCTCTCCCAAAAGCGCGTAATCCGTTCGGGTGTCGGTGCCCTGGGCAGAGCGAAGCTCCCGGACGATCTCTGGGTCGCCGAAAAAGGCCTGCATCAAGGTGTAAAACTCCTCTATGTAGAAGGTCTCCACGCCCCGGATCAGAAAGGCGGAAATGACGATGACCAAAAGGAGAATTGACAAGATCATGATGAGGCTGAGCTTCATGTGGAGATTTCGCTTCATGGGTTATTGTTCTCCTGTTTGAAAATAATATCCCGCACCCCGCTTGGTGATGATGTATTCCGGGTGGGCCGCATCGTCTTCAATTTTTTCCCGAAGCCGGCAGACCGCCACATCTACGGCGCGGACATCGCCGAAGTAATCGTACCGCCAGACCTCTTGCATCAACGCTTCCCGGCTGATAATCCGGCCCGGCTGGGTGGTGAGACAGCGGAACAGGTCGTACTCTCGCTGGGTCAGATCTACGGGCTGATTGTCTTTGTAGACTTGGCTCCGCTCCTGGTCCAGGGTGAACCGTCCCAGAGCCATGTGTTCCCGGTCCGATGCATTGCCCGGCACCGTGTCCCCCCGGCGGATATTAGTCTGGACCCTGGCCAAAAGTTCCCGGACAGAGAAGGGTTTCGTCATATAGTCGTCGGCGCCCAACTCCAGGCCAAAGACCATGTCCCGCTCCTCTTCTCTGGCGGTGAGCATGATGACCGGCGTCAGTTTGTCCTGGGCGCGGAACTGCTTGCAGAGGGAGAATCCGTCTAAGTAGGGGAGCATCACATCCAGCAAGATCAAGTCCGGGCGCTGGTCAAGGGCCAGGCGCAATCCCTCCTGTCCGTCCTGGGCGCAGATGGTGTCATAGCCTGCGAGAGTCAGGTTTAAGGTCAGGATATCCAGGATGGCCTTTTCGTCCTCGATAATGAGAACAGTCTTTTTCATTGTGCTCACCCCGCAATATAGTTCAAATTCAAATATTGCATCGCCTTAAACAGGCACACCATGGTCTTGGCGTCGGGGAGGTTGTTTTCGGCGATCATAGTCAACAGGATATCTATGGGAATCTGTTCTACGGACAGGTATTCGTCTTCGTCCAAATTGGCCGGGCCTTTCTCCAGGTCCAGGGCCAGATAGAGGTGGAGCACCTCGTCTGAATAGCCGGGGGAGGGGTACATGGGACCTAGATCAATAAGCCGTCCCGCGGTGAGGCCCGTCTCCTCTTTTAACTCCCGGACGGCACAGAGACGGGGGTTTTCGTCCCGGTCCAGTTTGCCTGCGGGGAACTCTAACAACTCTGTCTGCAAGGGATAGCGAAACTGCCGGACACACCAGCAGGTATTGTCATGGTCGATGGGGACAATGCACACGCCGCCGGGGTGTTCCACCACCTCCCGGGACACGTGTTTCCCCCCGTGGATCTCGGCGATATCACTGCGGACGCTGACAATCTGCCCGCTGTGCACAGTGTTGCGCTGGATTTCTTTTTCGATGTACATGGGAATCCTCCGGTAAATTCTTTGTAAACAGTATAGCATAATTGCGGACGGGAGAAAAGAGGGGGCGCTCTGCTGGGAGAGTTTGGCGTTGTTTCCTGTATTTTAGGGTCGAAAATTAGAGAAAAAACCGCTATACTGGTGGTAATTGAACACGAAAAATAGGAGAACCTATGATGATTCAGCACATCGGCACACGCGCCCTGTCTCTATACATAACCAATGACGAATTGAAGCGAATGGATTTTGTGCCGGAGCAGATCGGCAGCCAAGAGGCCCGACAGATTTTGGCCCACGCCCTCAAAGGGGGGTGCCTGGGCGGCTGGGCGGCGGCGGAGCTCACCGTGTACTCCGGCAGAGACGCCCTTCTGCTCTTCGCCCGCCGCAGATCGGGGAAGCCTGTCCACTTCTTTTTCTCCGATTTCGAGGCATTGATCCAAGCGGCCCACCTCTGTCCGGAGCTCCTGCCCTCCAGCTTGAGCAGTGTCTCCGGCGGATATGTGCTCACGGTGTACCCTTTTGAGGGGGAGGCGCCCCCGGCGATGCTACGGGAGTTCGGCGATCAGTTGGGCCAGGGGACGTATCTGGCGGCGCACTTGATAGAACAGAGGGCGGCGCTATTGCCCACGGCGGCGCTGGCGCAGTTGCGGGAGCATTTTTCCTCTCCCCTTCCCCAGTCAGACTATATCTGACCGCCCCCGCGAAACGAGGGCAAAGAACCCATTGCCTAAGCGGGCAAGGGGTTCTTTGACAGGCTACACGGCCCTGCGGCACGATGTGTCGCAGGGCCGATTTCTATATTAATTTCCAATTCGTTTACAATATTTTCATCTTTCTCCTATTGACATTTCCTGATTATAGTAGTATATTAGAGTTAGCACTCTTGGATAGAGAGTGCTAAAACGTGAAAAGATTGGGGCGTTACCATGGAAATCAGCGAACGAAAAAAGCTGATTTTAAAGGCCGCTGTGGAGGATTACATCGACACGGCGGAGCCTGTCAGTTCCAAGGGGCTCTTGGGGCGGCTGAAGCTGGGGGTATCCTCGGCCACGATCCGCAGTGAGATGAGCGAATTGGAGCAGATGGGTCTTTTAGAACAGCCCCACACGTCGGCGGGCCGGGTGCCTACGGCGGCCGGGTATCGGATTTACGTCAATGAGCTCATGGGCCAAAACGGTGTCTCCCGGGAGGAGGCCCGGGTCATCGAAGGAAGCCTCCAACAGCAAAATGACGCATCCGATAAACTGGTGGCCGACGCTTCAAAGCTTACAAGCCGGATCACCGCCCTGCCCAGCTACGCCATGCGGGCGGCGCCCGCAGAGGTGATGGTACAGCGGTTTGAACTGGTTCACATCGACCAGTACACCTTTATCATCGTGATGCTCTTGTCCGATAAGCGGGTGGAGAACCGGTTGGTGACCTTACCGGTCCCCATCCGGCAGGAAATACTCACCAAGCTGGCCGCATTGTTTAATGCCAGTTTTACCGGGAAGCCGGAATCGGATATGACCACGGCCCTCATCACCGCCACGGAGCGGGCGGCGGGGGATACGGCGGGACTGACTGCCGTCATCGCCGGGTTTGTGATTGAAATCCTTATGCGGACCAAACGCACCCACACCGTAGTATCTGGGACGTCCAGTCTGTTGGATCACCCGGAGTTCCGGGATGTGGAAAAGGCCCAGCGGGTGCTGGGGTATCTGGCCGATGAGCAGGAACTGCGCAATCTGCCTGCACCTGACGCCGACGGGGTCAAGATCATCATCGGCCCGGAGAATATTGCGGAGGAGTTGAAAGATTCCAGCGTGGTGGTGGCGAAATACGATGCGGGGGACAATATGCAGGGGATTATCGGTGTGGTGGGGCCCACCCGGATGGACTACTCCCGTGTGGCCGCCCGGCTCTCCTATATCGCCGGGGGACTGGCCAAAGCCCTGTCCATGGGGATACCCATCGGACTGGAAGAGATTTATACGGAAGGGAATGACGACGATGGCAGATAAGACGAAGCCGGATCCGGCGGAAGAGATGGAAACTCCCGTTGCGGAGGAGACAGAGCAACCGGAGACGGATCAGGTGGTAGCCTTGGAGCAGGAACTAGTAGCAGAAAAAGAACGGTGTCTGCGATTGGCCGCCGAATACGACAACTATAGAAAGCGCAGTCAGAAAGAGCGGGAAGGGTTGTACGCAGACGTGAAATCCAACGTCGTGCAGGCGCTGTTGCCGGTTTACGATAACTTGGAACGGGCCCTGGCTCAGGAATCCGCAGATGAGGCCCTGTATAAAGGGCTGGAGATGACCATGTCCCAGTTTCATGAGGTCTTTGAGAAACTGGGTGTCACGAAAATCCCCGCCGTGGGCGAGAAATTCGACCCGGTGATTCACAACGCAGTGCTCCACATACAGGACGAGGTGTATGGAGAAAATGAAATTGTAGAACAATTTCAGACAGGATTTCAATTGGGCGACAAAATCATCCGCCACTCCATGGTAAAAGTGGCAAATTAAATTCGTAGGGGCGAACTTTGTTTGCCCGCCATTCAGGTAGCGATGCAAGTTAAATAAGCGCTCTGAGAGGGCACAACAGACAAAATCGAGGAGGAAGAACATCATGGGAAAAATTATTGGAATTGACTTGGGAACCACCAACTCTTGTGTGGCAGTTATTGAGGGCGGGGAGCCGAATATCATCCCCAATGCAGAAGGAAATCGGACGACGCCGTCAGTTGTGGCGTTCTCCAAAGACGGACAGCGGATGGTGGGCCAGGTGGCGAAACGCCAAGCCATCACCAATCCGGATCGCACCATCATGTCCATTAAGCGGGAGATGGGCTCCAGCTACAAGGTGACCATTGACGGCAAGCAGTACACGCCGCAAGAGATCTCTGCGATGATACTCCAGAAACTCAAAGCGGACGCCGAGAGCTATTTGGGCCAGCCGGTCTCGGCGGCGGTTATCACGGTGCCGGCTTACTTCACGGATAGCCAACGGCAGGCCACTAAGGACGCGGGGAAAATCGCAGGGCTGGATGTCAAACGGATCATCAACGAGCCCACGGCGGCGGCGTTAGCCTATGGGCTGGACAAAGAAAGTGACCAGAAGATCATGGTCTACGATTTGGGCGGCGGGACGTTTGACGTGTCAGTGCTGGAGATCGGTGACGGTGTCATCGAAGTGTTGGCCACCGCCGGGAACAACCGCCTGGGTGGGGATGACTTCGATGAGGCGGTCATGCACTATCTGGTGGACGAGTTCAAAAAAGACAGCGGGATTGATCTCAAGGCCGACAAAGTGGCCATGCAACGGCTGAGAGAGGCCGCAGAAAAGGCCAAAGTTGAGCTCTCCAGTGTGACCACGACCAACATCAACCTGCCCTATGTCACAGCGGACGCCTCGGGGCCGAAGCACTTGGATATCACATTGACCCAGGCAAAATTCAACGAGTTGACCCACGATCTGGTGGAGAAGACCATTGGGCCGGTGAATCAGGCATTGAAAGATTCGGGCCTGGCGGCAAAAGACCTGACCAAGATCCTCCTGGTGGGCGGCTCCACCCGGATTCCCGCCGTACAAGAGGCCGTACAGAAGCTCACGGGGAAAGAGCCGTTTAAAGGCATCAATCCGGACGAGTGTGTGGCGGCGGGAGCGGCTATCCAGGGCGGTGTGTTAGGTGGCGACGTGGAGGGGATCCTCCTCTTAGACGTGACGCCCTTGTCTCTGGGGATTGAGACCCAGGGCGGGATCTGCACGAAACTCATTGAGCGCAATACGACCATTCCGTCGAAAAAGAGCCAGATATTCTCCACGGCGGCGAACAATCAGACCAGCGTGGAAGTCAACGTGCTCCAGGGCGAGCGGGAATTGGCCCAGTACAATAAGAGCTTGGGCAAGTTCCACCTGACGGGTATCCCGTCGGCACCCAGAGGTGTGCCCCAAATTGAGGTCACCTTCGATATCGACGCAAACGGCATCGTCAACGTGTCCGCCAAAGACCTGGGCACAGGCAAAGAGCAGCATATCACCATTACGGCTTCGACGAATTTGAGCAAAGACGATATTGAGAAGGCCGTCAAAGAGGCGGAGGAATTTGCCGCCGAGGACGCCAAGCGCAAAGAGGAGATCGACATCCGCAACCAGGCCGATCAGATGGTCTACCAGTCGGAGAAGACCCTGGAAGAGTTGGCGGACAAACTGGAAGAGGCTGATAAAGACGCGATCCAAAGCGGGATCGACAAGGTGAAAGAGGCCCTCAAAGGCGAGGATACAGAGATGATCCGCCTGGCCACGGAAGAGTTGACCAGCGCCGTCCAGACGGCCAGCGAAAAACTTTACGCCCAGACGGCCCAACAGCCCGATCCAGAGGGCGATCCTGGCTACGGCCACGCCGAGGACCACCAGCCGGAGGGCGACTACGTGGACGCCGACTACGAAGTGGTCGATGACGAAGAGAAATAAATTCGAAAAAATAACGAGCATTTTTTCGAGATAGAACCGCCCTGCGGGGCGGCTCTGTGGAGGGTTTGGTAACACCCGGCGGAAGTGAATCCCGCCGTGCGTTGAATTTGATCTTTTTCGCCTCTGGCGCACACTATCATGCACTTGTCGGCGAAAAAGCTTTTCGCAGTGCGAAAAGGACGAAGGAGTATGACAAACAGCCTGCCTTTATCGGGCAGGCTGTTTGGGAGACTAGGAGAACAAAATGGCGGGGCAAAAACGAGATTATTATGAGGTGCTGGGGCTGAAAAAAGGCGCCGAGGACGCGGAGATCAAGAAGGCGTTCCGGAAATTGGCCAAAGAGAATCATCCGGACGTAAATCCCGATGACAAGGCCGCTGAGGCCCGATTCAAAGAGGTCAACGAGGCGTATGAGGTCCTTTCTGATGAGGAGAAGAAGGCCAAATACGACCAGTTTGGCCACGCCGGGGTGGACCCCAATTTCAGCGGGGGTCCAGGCGGTTCGGGGGGTGCCTATGGCGGGTATGGCGGCGGGTATTCCGGTATGGACTTTGACCTGGGGGATATTTTCAACTCCTTTTTCGGCGGCAGCCACGGCGGTGCGACAGGCGGTCGCCGCAACGGGCCGCGGAAAGGGGAAAATATCCACGCCGGAGTGGATCTCACCTTTGCGGAGGCGGCCTTCGGCTGTGAGCGGGAGATCACCGTCCCCACCATCGTCGATTGCAGTACTTGTAAAGGATCCGGCGCCGCGGCGGGGACCGCGCCGGAGACCTGTTCCGCCTGCGGGGGGACTGGAGCCGTCCAGGCCCAACAGCGGACGCCCTTTGGGGTCATGAACACCACGACTACCTGTCAGCAGTGCAGTGGCACAGGGAAAGTGATCAAGACACCCTGTAAGACATGTAAAGGGAAGGGTAAGGTCCGGAAGAATCTGAAACTCACGGTGAAGATCCCTCCGGGGATCGATAACGGACAGACGGTCTCTCTCCGAGGCAAGGGCAACGCTGGGTCAAACGGCGGCCCCGCCGGAGATTTGTTGGTGACGGTCCGTGTCCGGCCCCATCCCAGATTCCAGCGGGACGGATACAGTATCCATAGTGAGCACCATGTATCCGTA
>Ga0123355_10018500_pt1 | contig 11054 bp, 4 predicted proteins | sample TergutEmb28metaG_3_FD_89872 | JGI IMG/M metagenome (GOLD analysis project Ga0123355, IMG submission 89872) | Embiratermes neotenicus P1 segment gut microbial communities from Petit-Saut dam, French Guiana - Emb289 P1 | ecosystem: Host-associated > Arthropoda: Insects > Digestive system > Gut ...
CGACCCCCCAAACAAAAAACTACCCCGTTTTGCAATACTGCAACCCCCCAAACCCAAAACACCACCGTTTCTTCAAACTATTCCCCCCCCCCCCCCAACACGAAACCACACCGTTTCGTCATACTGTTACCCTTCATATAACTCCCCCCCCATTGCCCAACTCCCACCCTCCACTCCGTACTGCTAACTGTCAATTCCCACCACCTTAACTTCTTCACTTCCCAACGCTTCACATTGTTTCCAGTCTACCTTTTATGAGAAGGAATAGCGAGCATTGTCTAGTAACTTTTGCAGTAATTTTTTCTGTTTTTCCTTCGTGATAAAAATAAGTATTATTCCTATCACTACATCCCCTCTTTTCTCTCCCCCCCTCTCTCTCTCTCTCTCTCTCTCTCTCTCTGTCTGTCAGTGTTGAAGATGTTAAATACGTTGGTTGCGCTGTGATGCTAAAGAAACGGTGAAACATGCAATAAGGGTCCCAAATCCCGACCTTGTGCTGTCCTCATATTGCGCACCGTAAAATGTGTTTCGGTTTACTAGACACCTTAATAATACGTTGTCCCGGGTTTGAGTCCTGTCAGTTGTCACTTTCACTATCTTGTGGCTGAATATCAAAATGTTTTGCTTTGGGCGTACGATGAAGGCCGCGGCACTGGGCGGGACGGCACATCGGTGTGTTGACAGTAAGTGATTATATGGGGCCAATTGAAGTGGGCTGGAAGAAACTCGTCTCGCGGTAGTTTATGGCAGCACACGTGTGAGATTGCAAGCCGGAAAGTGGAAGTACCAGTTCTTCGCCCGAGATGTTGCTGCTGCACAATACATAACAGACAGAACAGCACTCACACTTCCCGACTGGCGGGGTGTGGGGTTCTAGTCGCACCCTGCATCTGTACTGCAGTCTTGACCATCGCGGTACTGCCCATGGCTGTTGTGCGTATTGGTAAGGTGCAGTGTCTGTACACGCCCTGATGAATTGGGGATTGGGTGTATAGGGCCGTTCATTTTAACCTCAGTACTAGGTGGATATGAGTGTGTCAGCTTTTCCGTTGGGTATAGACCCCCGGCACCCGTTGAATAGCAGTTTGAGTGGACCCCAGACCCGGTCTGGACTCTGTAGAAGAGAGGAACCTCTTGGTCCTACTGGAAATCAAATCGCGATTCATGGGACGCCATTCTGCTGACTGAGCTATCCTGGGTCCAAGCGTGAAGGAAATTTCACCCTAGAACAGGCCACCAAGACCCAGATGGGGAGTAGATGTGTAACTCTACTCTTTCTTTGACCTCGGCGCTAGATGGGAATTGGTGGTCAGCGCCACGCCCCGACCGCTTTACCCCCGGGAAAGACCCGGTACACATTGTGTAGGAGGCTGGGTAGGCCCCAGGGCCGGTCTGGACGGGTGCGGAAATAAAAATCGTCCCCACCGGGGTTTGATCCTGGACCGTCCAGCCCACAGCGAGTCACTATACTGACTGAGCTATTCCGGCCCACCCTGGAACCAAGGGTACGAATAAATTTTATAATGTGTTGTCTCCTGTTCGGTCCGCGGTAGAAAGAAGCAGTAATATCACGGTCGGGCGCTCACACTGTATCGCAGTGACAGTTCTCTGCACCCTGTGTCGTGGTTGTACCGCCAGCTAACACGTGTATTGGAGTGAATGTTCCTCCACGCCACGTGCCGTGGTTGTACCGCCAGCTAACACGTGTATTGGAGTGAATGTTCCTCCACGCCACGTGTCGTGGTTGTACCACCAGCTAACACGTGTATTGGAGTGAATGTTTTTCCACGCCACGTGTCGTGGTTGTACCACAGCTAACACGTGTATTGGAGTGAATGTTCCTCCACACCACATGTCGTGGTTATACCACCAGCTAACACGTGTATTGGAGTGAATATTCTTCCACGCCACGTGTCGTGGTTGTACCGCGAGCTAACATGTGTATTGGAGTGAATGTTTCTCCACGCCACGTGTCGTGGTTGTACCACCATTTAACACGTGTATTGGAGTGACTTTCTCGACACCACGTGTAATGGTTGTACCGCCAGCTCACACGTGTGTTGGAGTGGGTGATTCTCGACACCACATGTCATGGGTATACCACCAGCTCAGGCTTTACGCTACGATAGCGTCCCGCACCGCGCTGTGGCGACAGTTTGTCTGCGTGTTTGTGTCCGCTTTCCCTGTGGTTTCGACTAGTCTGATACAGAAAGTATTGTGTAATTCCCCTTGAAAATTCAACGCACTCTGCTTTCTTTATATAACCCAACGGTACTCTCTCATTGGTTGAGATTTAAGCGCTTGCGCAAGTTTGGTCCTTTCGCACGTTTATCTCCTTCCCTCCTTTCTCCATATCCTTTCCATCTCTTTTATTTTTCTCTATCCTTTTGTTTCACACCCCATTCCTTCCTCGCTCTCCTTGACATTGACATGGTTTAAGTATAGGCCTGTATCGCCGAACACGTGTTAGTTATATATGTGTGTGTGTGTGTGTGTGTGTGACTATGCATACGTGTTATGTGATGGCGCATCAGTGTTGATTGAATCCATCAGCCGGAACTAAGAGCAATGGAAATCAGTGCTTTCAGGTCACTCGACATTAACGTCTTCCCTTACGGTATGTACTTTGCTCGACTGACAAGAACACCTTTGACCTTGACAGCTGGGTGATGTCCCTTATCTCCAGAATAATCTCGCAGGAAAATATGTAGACCGTGTTAAAACATGTATGTCCACTGGCAGCCAATTGTTAACATGTTCCGTTCATAATAAGCCTAAAGTAAAAACAGCAGTAATGGGAACTAAACAACATAGTGGCATAATCACAACAGCACTTACGGCCAATGTATTTTTAACTGGAATATATCGGTCGCTGATCGTAAAAATCTAAGGGTCTGACTTTTCTTCTTCGCCAACATTGCCTAGATTGTTATAGCTGTCCTCATGAGACAAAAGCAGTAGCGCTATAATATCGCCACCCTTCATTCTCAGCAGCGCAATTTCACGCCGACCCGCCCGTCGGCTGTGTGTGTAATGTTCGTCGTCCCAGAAGTATGGGCCTCTGTTACAGCCCGTAACTGTAACGGTACGGCCCCTTCCTGTGCAAGGCATTTCTTTGTCTTTGTATCCGCTCGTCTTGGTCGGGCAGCACTGTCGAGGGTGGAGTTTCTTCCGGCCTTTGTGTTCGTTGCGCCATGAAGAAGGGCAGTCCCCGGGACTCGAAGTTGTAGCTGTTTTGCTACAAGGTCATTAAGTGAGCAGACGACGAATGCTGGGAGTTCCGGTCGACGTTAATGTCGTCTGTTTGAATCGCGTGTGACGCCGCCTGCGTGGTGCGGTTCTGGGTGTGTAGGATGAGGGCAAAGTTGTCCTTGTGCACATCATGAAGGCATTCATGGGGAGCAGAGGTAAGTCTCCACTGTGCAGATGGTGATAGCTTCACACCTCTGCCGTTTTACCCCCTGGGAAAGAAACTTCGTTGCCTGTTGAGCCGATTTAGGTTTACGCTCCTAGAGAAGAGAAAAAATCTTTGCTCCAGTCAGGATCCGATCTCCGAACCGTCCATTCCGCAGTCTGGTCACTGTAGTCACTGAACTGTGTACAACGTGACGCCTCTTCCACGTCGCGGACCGAATAGAGAACATGCAAGGATATGGTTTGTTTTTCTGCGTGACCTTACCAGTATGTAAGGTAGCGGTGGCTGTTCGTGTGATGTGCAGGTACTGCGGTGGAGCGATTGAAATGGTGCTGGGCAGTTTGTCTTGCAGTTGTCTGAGCAAACTGTAATTTGTTAACTGGCTGCTGCTCTGTTACACGCGCACAGTGCTCTGTGGCTGAGGAAGGCGGACAGGTATGTGCAGTACAGCAGGCTTCAGCCGCGAAGTAGATGAGAACTGCTCTCTTCTGAGTTGTCACGCAGCGAGCAGTGGTAATTCCTTACCAACGTTTCGGGGCAACTTATCGGCCCCTTCTTCAAGGGTCAAGAAACTTTGCAAGGAATTACCGCTGCTTGTTACGTAACAACGCAGAAGAACGCAAATCTCTATTGCGGTACATGTGCTGAAGCGCAGTGTTGATCTTGGTGGCAAAGCTTGTGAGGTTTATGGATATTCCGGGATAACCCAGGGGTGGCAGTATTCATTGGAATGTCCTGCCTGTATGCCGGGGTTAATGACGATGGTTTGGGAAATGCACGCAGGGCGCAATACGTATAGTGTTTTTTTCGAAACGTCCGTGACTAGCAGACTACACGGCGTCACATGACGCAGGACCTAACACGTATTAATGCATTTCGCAGTCCTGTCCCGAGCCGCTCAGCTAAGCACCCGGTACGTGCGCCTGGCTCTCGCTCAAGGGTGCTAGACAAACTACATGCTGCTCAAGTTCGCTGACCCTGGTCCCTTGAAGTGGGTCGGACGGAAACGGACGGCGCTGTTTCGTCTCGAAGCAAGATGGTCCCTACGTGTCTGGCGTGACTCTGTGGGCTTTATCGCCGACGCTTCGGAGAAACATGTGGACTCCTTCAGTCGTGATGAGTGGATTCACTAAATATTGAGGTTATAGTGGCAGGCCTGCCCCATTAATTAGCCCTACTCATTGCGACACTGAGGACTGGGGCAGCACGTCCTGAAACGTCTACAGCACAGCCCACTTTCACACCATACCGGCACGACCTCACGGTGTGTCCATCAAAATAGAATCACGTCCCTTGTGTTAATGCGTAGAATGTATTTCGTGTGATTGATTGATTGGTTGATTGATTGATTGAGTGAGTGAGTGAGGGACAGGCCTTTTGCTTGATAATGGGGCGTTCCGTGTTCTAAAACCGGCCCGGACACCAACTGCCCTGAGGTTTTGTGCTTGTGTGTTAATGGCACATCATATTAGGTCACGAGCCTTTCCTTGTACGTCCTTTCCAATTCATTCAGTTCCCGCCAATGGACGCTGTACGGCCTGTGCGATTTAAAAGCATTGGTAGCCCTTTAAAGCCCGGTGGTCACTATATGTACCGCCAGGTTTGACGTTCACCAATTCTACGTTCTGCCCACACAGTGTATTTATGTGTTTTGTGTGGGTCTGAGAACAAACAGCAATTATTTCCCTATGCAGCATTAACTGACTGGTTTTTATAACCAAGATTTAACGCTGTAAAGCCCAGTGATCACTATATGTACCGCCAGGTTTAACGTTCACCAATTCCACGTTCTGCCCACACAGTATATTTATGTGTTTTATGTGGGTCTGAGAACAAACAGCAATTACTTCCCCATACAGCATTAAGTGATTGGTTTTTTCAGCCCAGATATAGTGTTTACTGCGCGGTACGAACTGCATCTAATATAATTTATCTCGATAGTATGTTAAAGAGTTATTAAGTGGCCCAGTCACCGATGCCGCTAGCTTCAGCAACCCGGTGAGCTGCAAGGACTGGGAAGAGCTCAGCTGCAGTCACGCTGGGCGCAGTGAGGCACATCGCTCCACATTGTGTGACTTGTAGAAATCGTTTGGAATTCGTGATCTGGGACAGGCCAGGGTCAGCTATAAACTGTATACAGCTACAAGTCATAAAATGTGGGTAGCCGCTGTTTAGATGGCCATACGCCCACACGCGGCGCTTCCTCATTCAGTAACCATGGTTCCCTGTCCGCAGTATTCGTATTAATCAAGTATTTTATTTTTTGGTGTGGGTCGGTATAGCCACTCGCTACGGGCTGGACGGTCCGGAGATTGAATCCAAGTGGGGGACGATATTTTCTGCACCCGTCCATACCGGCCCTGGGGTCCACCAAGCCTTCTACACAATGTGTACTGGGTCTTAACCTGGGTTACAGCGGCCGGGACATGGCGTTGACCACCCACTCCCATATAGCGCCGAGGTTAAAGAAAAAGTAGAGGTATACCTATACTCCCGCTCTGGGCCTTCGTGGCCTCTTAGGATGAACTTTACCCCACGTAGCATTTGCAGTAGCAGTAGGCAGGCGTACGAGCAACAGATGTTGCAAGAGTCAACCAGTGCCAACGATAGTGGGCGGTTTTTATGGGCGACAGACGTTTCAGCCTGCGAAATTCATCGCCAGTTGATAGAGATGCATGATGATGTACTGAGAGTCCAGCGCCTCCGAAAACGGCGCAGGAAGTGTGAAAATGCTCCTACATCCGCGATGCCCATCGCATTGGTCGTCCCTGCAGGTAAATGACGGCTGAGAACACACCGCGAGTGGAGACGCCTCGGGGCCCTCATTCTACGTCAATGAGTAAGCTGAAATTGCTGTTCGTGAATGGCAGCGAGTGCAAGAGGCCCATTTGTTCCACGACTGAATTTTCAACTTATACCAGTATCGGACAAGTGCCTCTTTTTTTGCTTGGGGATTGTGATGGAAAGTAGCGCAACTTCATTGCAACAAAGACGCTGCACCGAACACTGTAATGACTTCAGGCAACCTCACGTATTGAACGTATCTCGCAAGTCCCTCGGTCGTGGGCCACCTCCACCGAGACTGTATTACGTCTGGACTGGCGCAAAACGTGTTGCGGTTGTGAACATCTGGAGCGTCAGATCCGCAGAGAAGGCAGCACTGGTGCCCTACAGACGTCATCGGAAAAGAACTGAACTGAATTACTGGGAGCGTTAAAAAAATTCAGCCCTGTCACATTTTGTACGGTCTTTAATTTACGTGACAATTGTCGGGTGTCACCACCTATATTCTGCCACGCTTTGGGCGGTTGGTCGGCCAAGGAGCCGGCAGGAAGTGAAACCGGTGGTTGTCGGATGAAATAAGTCTGAGCGTGCTAACTGACGCAGCGGTGCTGCTGTCTGTAGGTACTGTGATTGCAGCAAAGGCTGACACCGCACTACCGACTGGATCATAACAACTGCCGCTTAATGATGCGTCCTTCTTCTCCTATTGGTAACTACCACCAGTTTATCACTTATAATAACGGTAACTGGGGACCACGATAGCTCAGTTGGTATTGACTAGGTGACGGGAGGGAAGATGCGGTGTTCGATTCTCGACAGCAACAAGATATTTTTCTCTTTTCCGAAACGTCGAGACAAGCTGTGGGGCTCACCCAGAATAGTGGGTGTAGAACGAGTTACTGCCGAGGTTAAGAATGAGTGGAGCTATATCTTGACTGTCCCTCTACGCCCTCACGTGGAGAGAAACAACTTTACTCTCTGTGTTTTAATAATATCTTACTGGAAAATTTCAGCACGCTACATGACAATGCTGTTACATGGGTGTCACTCGCGTTATTTCTTGTTCCCGTTTGCAGTGTTAGGCCCCTCACCTGAATTGCGTTATTAAGAGATCGCCAAGTATATTGAGCACCTGACAGAGTACTTATGTGGTGGCACATCGTACCCCAACGCACATGCGTGTCGGCACGTTCACGCAGTGACCCTGTAAATAGGGCGGCACGCACGACGGCGGAACAACAGGGAATAGCAAATCGTTCGGCAGCTGAGAATAACCACATGTTGCGGTGCAAGCCGGTGGAGGCTGCTGGCTGGACGGCCATAGTTCTGTCTCCGATAAAGGCAGACTACCCACATCCGTGTACTGACAAGGTAAAGAATGCGGTAGATCTGTGCCTCCGCTCATGATACCGGGGTGCTGATAAGTCCTTAGCCCGACCTGCTTCCCCATGTCGTAGGACGGAATCGATAGTGTCGTTAGAAGCTAATCTACTGCTGAGATCAAATAATATATGCTTGCTGTAGACTCTCAAGAAATTTTAGAGAGATGAAAGGCAATTTATGTGTTTAATTTTCACGTAAGAATTATCAATTCGGGCTAAGGACTTATGAGCACTTCTGTATACGCGTTCTCAACTTTGGTAGGCGTGCAGTTCGTCTGTGAAACGTACTCGATATAATTTGGAATGTATTGACGTGGCACTGAGGTATACCACGAGATGTGTGCACTGTGTTGTGCTGGCTTAAGCATTTAGTCGTCATCCCCTCACCTCGAAAGTCCGGGCACAGCCCCAGGCCGTTCCATGTGGGATTTGTGGTGCACAAAGTGGTACTGTGACAGGTGTGTCTCCCAGCACTTCATTTTCCCCTGTCAATGTCATTCCACCAGAGGTAGCAGGGATTTCTTGAACACTTATATGACTGCTAACTTCCCAGGACTTTCATTGCGAAGGGTCCGATTCGAATCTCGTCCGGGTCACTGACTGGGCCAAGGTTATGCGCGGTCGTCGTCAGTCGCTCAGCGTAGCTTCGTTTCACAAACTTACCCGTTCATTATTGCCCATTTACCTCTCGTAACGTTGTAAAGTCTGAGCTACTAGCAGCTTCTGTAAATATACCACAAGACGGACAGACTCAGCTGTACAGTCGGTCTTCGTACGGTGCTGTCGTGTCAAACCAAAGGCACGTGGTTCCGGTCCAGTGGCTGGGAACCGACACGACCCAATGGGCACCTCAGATCCACTTGCCTAGGCATTGTGTTCTGTGTGACAAAACCACAGACCAAGTAATCCTGATTCCGCGAAGGATGTTCAAGAAGTAAAGTTTCCTCTGTCATAAAAAGTAAGTGATAAATCATTACAGCGCAGTGGCGTACCGAGGGGGGGTTGGGGTGTTCAACCCTCCCCCCTCCCCAAAATTCCGAAGGCCCTCCAAAATCGTGCCAAACTCAACCCGATTGTTAAAACTCTTAAAAATTGCTGAATTTAGGACGCCAACACACCAAGATGTTCAGAAAAAAGGCAGTAAAATACTAGAACTACCGTCGGTTCGCAATTGTTTTACATTAGCAATGACAAGCAACTTGGTTGTCATCATAAATAGTGTTAAAGGACCAAAAATTAAGAAAATTTTACTATATGAGATAAAATTTCTTGTACCAAATTACAGCTGCCTCCAGAACCCCTGACTAGGGGGCTACCGCCCCCAGATCCCCGTTCTGTCTGTCCTCTGTCCTCAACTGAATATGTTGACCCCCCCCCCCCGAACAAAATTCCTGGGACGCCACTGTTACAGCGTTAAATGTATCTTACTTGTGTCACCAAAATATCGTTATTTCTCACCACAGTCCGCGACCACATTAATGTCTGTGTCCCATTTCGGCACTTCGTGTTACAAATCGCACCTTGCATGCAGAGCCATTTACGAACACTCAATTCCGCTTTCTCGTTATTGTGGAATCGGCGATAATGCACGCACCAAATTATCTGTTGCATGATAGCCCTACTACAGATGCTACTGTCCCAGCCTGACGAGAACAGCTTTGTCCTTGACAGCTTGGGGAGGGTCTCTTATCCCTGAGCTAACCTTTGCGAAGAAAACATGTAGGTACTGTCAACACTGGGTAGCATTTGTTAATGTTAAGCTTGTAACAAGCCTAAGGTCCAATTTGTGCACAGCTGCAACCAGATACAGTACGGCAGAAAATAACCCTCTTAACTCGCACTCAGAGACAAAGTCACTTCAGCTCACTATATTATTATTATTATTATTATTATTTACTGCATTTGAGTTTTCACTCGGTGGCAGTAGTCTTTACACTAGTAACAAATTAGAATAAATATACATAAACGAAACAATAAAAAATAGTAAATACAATTACACATATTACAAAACACCCTCACAATCGTCAAAACACCCACACATTACAAAAGCCACACATACACACATTTTTAAATTGAATGCATCGGTTATTGATCATAAATGTCTAACGGTCTGACTTCCCGCTGCGCCGTCATTTTCAAGGTCAGATTTGATCAGGTGAGTCGACAACAGTGTCTTCTACAGATAAACAAAATGCTCTGTGGTAAATACCCGTCAGGTGCGACCTCTAACTGTCACTTCGCAGGACTTCCAAGAAGTTTTTGTTTCTTTCCCGGGCCCAAGGTCCTGTCGCCGTAGGCTTGCCTTCTTTCCCACGGTTATGTAACTGGAACCAAACACTTATTGTCCTTGGCGCACGGGAGTCGAACCACGTCCCCGGGAGCGCAGCTGTCAGCCACACCCGTTATTATGTCAGCGGACCCCTTGCTGCCTGTCAAGACATTAGCAGGTAACTGTCGCTGATAATTGTTAGCTGTACTTTCATGTGATGATAGAGTTGTGGTTGGAGAAGACGTGTAACTCCGCTCTGTCTTTAACTTCGGCACTATATGGGGTGAGTGGTCAGTTTCACGCTCCGGCCGCTTTACCCCAGGCGAGAGAACCTACGGTACGCGTTGGATAGGAGGTTTTGGTGGACCTCAGTGTCGGTGTGGACGGTTTGGTGAAGAGCAGAATCTCTTGCGTATGCCCGGATAGAATCTGAATCGTGCAACCCCTAGCCGAGTGACTGTAATGACTGAGCTATCCCGGGCAGAACATCTTTGTCGTTTACGAACACTGCGTCAACTGTATGGTTCAGCAGTTGGGTGAATGTATGTTTATTTTAGAAGGGTGGGGTGAAGTTCCGATGTGGCACAAGATTCAGGAGGACGGTGCTGCACTGTGACTCTGACAGCGGTGAGGGATCACTCACGTTCCTCTGGTTGGGTCCAGAGCCGAGAATTGAACTGCGGTCACTGTCACTACACTGAGAGAATTGTCCGGGGTCCAGACTGTTTGTGGCTGGTTTGTTGTGCTGGATGTGTTGTGTGGATGTCACGTTGTGGCAGGATTTTTGGGCCTTGGAGGAAGGATGTGACGACACAATAACCTGAGTTACGTTTAAAGGTCCAGTCCGTACCGCTCAGTAAACACTCTCCGTCTTGGTTACTACAAGACAGGCAATGTACTCATAACGTAACATTGAGACGCGTTCGTGCAAACATTGTTGGGTGGAAAATGAGTATTACATATGCTGAGTGTGTCTGTAGTCTTCGGTATCCAGCATGCAATGCGTATGCGCCATATTATATTGTCATCTGTGGCCCGTCCAGCTGTACATTATTGTTCCACATTATCTCACAAACGACACGATTTTCGGGGGGGGGGGGGGGGTTTTTCTAACAAAAAATCCGTTTTTTTTTTTTCTTTGAACTTTTTTTTTAAATTTTTCACCCTCTAAAAAAAACCGCAAAAAAAACGAAAAAAAAAAATA
>Ga0123355_10018501_pt1 | contig 11054 bp, 9 predicted proteins | sample TergutEmb28metaG_3_FD_89872 | JGI IMG/M metagenome (GOLD analysis project Ga0123355, IMG submission 89872) | Embiratermes neotenicus P1 segment gut microbial communities from Petit-Saut dam, French Guiana - Emb289 P1 | ecosystem: Host-associated > Arthropoda: Insects > Digestive system > Gut ...
GTATAATAACCCTCAACGGCTCTTTTTGGGAGGTATTATGTACTCTTTTGTAAAACGTTTTATCGATATCATATGTAGTTTGGCAGGGATTATTATTTTAAGTCCTTTGTTCTTAGTTTTGTTTATATGTATCCGCTTGGATTCAAGAGGCCCAGCTATTTTTATACAAAAGCGCATTGGGCGTAAGTTAAGCCATTTTTATATATATAAGTATCGAACGATGAAAATAGACACACCCAGAGATGTCCCAACACACCTTTTGGAGAACCCAGATCATTTCTATACAAGAATGGGAAAGTTTTTGCGACGAACTAGTTTGGATGAACTGCCTCAGCTCTTAAATATCCTTCGCGGGGAAATGTCAATAGTGGGTCCTCGCCCAGCCTTGTGGAACCAATATGACTTGGTTCGCTTGCGAGAGAGTAATGGCTCCAATTCCGTGAGGCCGGGGTTAACTGGTTGGGCACAGGTTAATGGGCGCGATGATTTACCCGTACCAGATAAAGCACATTTAGACGGTGAATATGTTAAAAAGATGGGTTTGATATTTGATTTGAAAATTATCTTTATGACTATAATGGCCGTAAAAACTGGTAAAGGCCTAAAACGATGAATGTATTGATCACTGGTGAGCATGGCTTTATATCCAAGAATTTGAAGCAGGCCTTAGTAACGGCGGGTTTTAGTTGCGATACTGTATCGTTGCGATCAGGGATGCAAGGTCTAAAACGTTTAACCGGATACGATGCAGTTATCCACTGTGCGGCTCTAGTCCATACAAAGGATAGCAGCTATGAAGAATTTCATAAAGTAAATACCGAAATGACCACTGATTTGGCAGATAGAGCAAAAAATGATGGAGTGAGATTTTTTATCTTTATGAGTACAATGGCCGTGTATGGCCTTTCGGGAAGCTTACGTGCTTTAACTGTTATCGACAGCCAAACGCCGGAAAACCCGATAACGTTATATGGTAAAAGCAAACTGAAAGCTGAGCAATTGTTGCGTGAAATGTCGAATGAGTCTTTCTTAGTATATATACTGCGCTTACCTATGGTTTATGGGGATAATGCACCAGGAAATTATAGTCGTCTGTGTCGACTTATTAGAATAACCCCCATATTCCCAAAAGTTTTAAATGAGCGTAGCATGATTAGCATTGAGAATTTGCAGGGCTTTATTCTTTCGTTACTAAAATATTCTGAGCCGGATGTAGGTGGAAACCATGCGCACATACTATTTCCACAAGATCCGAATCCAGTTTGTACCACGGCTTTAGCTGAGAGTATAGCTGCAAAGCAAGGGAAAAAGTTGATCTTATCGACTATTCTTGGAAAATTGATTATGTTGTTCCCGATTGGGTCTGTCCGTAAGTTGTTTGGAAATTTGACTTATGCGCAGGAATTGAGCCAACAATATCAGAAATTTTCGCCCTATGCAAGTGACTATCAAGAGGACATAAATTGATTCATCCAAATTCTAGAGATCCAAAATTTTTAACCAAGACGCAAGTTTCGAGGTGAACATTGGACGACAACAGGAGAGCAATTGATTATGCAATATATTTGACTACAATAACCCTTGCGCTGCTGTTTCTTTTTTTTGGCAACCGAATAGCTACTACTGGAATGATGATAGACTTCGGCGATCATGAGGCTACAGTCATTGAAGCTGTAGTTACCGAGATTATAAGCCATGAAGAAGCAGAGGAATGGTGGGTTGGTACAACTAGAACGTTTGAGGCACGGATCACATCTAGGGCATATAGGGATAGTGTTGTAACAGCTGAGCAATCCAGCGGCGGTCGCTTTGCCTCCTTAGACAGGGATGTGCGGGAAGGGGATAGGATTCTCCTAACAACAGGAGACGATCAATGGCATTTTTTGACTTTTGTTAGAATTGACAAAATCCTTATCCTAGGTGCTATATTTGCTGTTTTGCTTGTTGTTTTCGGCAAGGTGAAAGGGCTAAACGCAATTCTTACGTTAGGTTTTACTTGTGTAGCTGTATTTGCAGTTTTCATACCATCTATATTATCTGGTAGAAATATTTATTTATCATCTATTATCGTTTGTGTGTATTCAATCATTGTAACGCTTTTCTTATTGTATGGCGTTAATAAAAAATCATTTGCGGCGGTTGCAGGCTGTTTTGGTGGTGTAGTAGCTGCTGCATTCGTAACGCTTTTAATGAGTAGGGTTATGGAGCTATCTGGGGTGATAGATGGTGACTCAATATCTTTATTGATGATTTCCGCTGACAACCCCATAGACTTAGTGGCGATTGTGTTTGCCGGGATTATAATAGGAGCAGTGGGGGCAATAATGGATGTTGCTGTATCCATTTCATCTGCCTTGTGGGAATTAAAAAAGCGGGCCCCAAAGCTTTCGTTTAAAGGAATTTTTAAATCGGGGATGAATATCGGTAAAGACATTATGGGCTCTATGACTAATACGCTTGTACTTGCTTACATAGGAAGTTCATTGTCGGTTATTTTGCTTATGGTCGTTTATGTTACTTCTTTAACAGAACTTTTTAATATGGAATTAGTGATTGTAGAATTACTACAAGCCATTGTTGGTATTATTGGGATTTTTCTAACAATACCACTTACGGCTTTAATGTGTGCTTTCTTGTTCTCAAACAAGCGAAAACGCAGCCCCTAGCGGTTGCGTTTTTTTTGTTTAAGAGCCAAGCGAATGTAGCTAGCGAGATGGATCAGCACAGCCTGCCAATTTGTGAGAAGATTTTTTTGCATGTAAACTTTGTTAAAATTTTTTAATAAAAGTTATTGCTGTAATTTCATATCTACTCAATCGATATATTAGTCATGATAAAAGCTTAAATTATTGATTTATTCTACAAAATATTTTATAAATCCGAAGTGTGATTTTAGATAATTTTAAGAAAATTAAGATTTTTATACACATCTATGTTATAAAAAGCTTGCCAAGATACTATAGACATGTTACAGTCTTGGCGTACTTTTTACATAATAAGCCAGTAAATCAGCAAGCAGAAGAGACTGGCTTTCTCGTAAATTTTATACATAGGAGGAATTATGTTTTCTAAGCGCAAGTCGATGGCTTTACTTGTAGGGGCTCTCCTACTAGCACTTCTTATTGCAGGAACTTTTGCATGGACGAACTTTTACTCACAGATAGTAAATGTATGGCAAGGAGCGGGAAACCCTGGTGACAGCGGTAACAATGGCAATGGTGCAAACCATCCAGGCGGCACACTACATGACAACCATGTTGAAAATGAGGAAAACAAAAGCGTTTTCATCGAGAACTGGGGCAATGAAAATCTCTTTGTAAGAATAAAGCTGAATGAATATATGGAAAAAGGTACAGGTGCCGGACTGAGATCTCTTTCTATAGATCCCGCTACTGGGCAGCCTATCCCCAACCCACAAAACCAGGCTACACCATTAATCAGCGGGTCGAGCCTCGATGTTACAACAACATGGGAGCCACATATCCCATACAACGGCTCAGTTGAGGAGTGCAATACCGAGTTTCACACTTACTGGAGCTGGAGTATGGGTGGAGATGGGATATACTTTTTCCCAGCATCGGAAGACATGAGAGAAACACCTGAATATGTAGCCCGCAGCCCACATGGTTTGACTGCAGAAAGTACGAATGAAGAAGGCATTGGGACACAGCGTACGCCGTATGCGACGGTAATTACTATGGAAGAGTGGCATGATTTAGATACGAAGATGGGCAACTTTTGGGTAATTGATACTGATGGGTGGGCATATTGGGCAAGTCCCTTACGGCCAGGCAGAGCCACAGGTCTGTTGATAAATGGTGTCACTCAAATAAGTGCCCCAGAAGAAGATTATTTTTATGGAATCCATGTTCAAGCCCAAATGGCAACTAGGGAAAGTACTACTGGTGCTGGAGACATAGATAACTTTAGAGCTTTTGGTCTAGACATTAATGGCGGCTGGACAGAAGATGGCCTGTATCTCATGAATTACATAACAGAGCCCTCAGGACCAATTACATTGAATGATATTATTGACCTCCAGACAGCGTGGGGGGAAGGCTTAGTTGCAATAAGCTCTGCCTATGCTAATGGTCAAGATTATGCTTCTATTGCTCAAGGGGTATTAGACACTTTGTATGGTTATGTGGATGGCCCAGTTCTGTTCAAACCTACAATAGCACAGGAAGTCCCTTTCAGATTTACTGAGGATGCAGCGGCGTCTTATTTTATAGGAGGGATTATTCCAGAAGATGGTGGATTTGCATTAAACCCGTGGACAGCCGTTAGATTTGGCGATGACGGGGAACACATTATCAATGGGGATACCGCTTTATGGATGGGGTCTGTCTTCTTAACAAATGGCAACGGGGAAGAAATACGCGTAGAAAAATCATTAGGTTTCTACAGAGATAACAGTGGTAATGTAAGACTCCAATTGCATCATTCTAGTGTTCCATATAACTCAGGCGATGGCTCCGGTAGCAGTAATGCAAACAACGGGAATAATACTATTGAGCCTAATGCGGCGAGGGGCACAGCAAATCCGATTACATTAAATGAAATAAATGCAATCCAAAGAGCATGGGGGGATGGCTTAGTTGCAATAAGCTCTGCCTATGCACTTGGTAATGACTATGCCACTATTGCACAAGCAGTCTTAGACACATTATATGGTTATGTGGATGGCCCAGTTTTATTCAAACCAACAGTAGCACAAGAAGTTCCTTTCAGATTTACTGAGGCTGCAGCGGCGTCTTACTTTATAGGAGGAATTATTGATGAAGATACTGGGTTTGCATTAAACCCATGGACAGCTGTTAGGTTTGGCACTGATGGGCAACACATTATCAATGGAGAAACTGCTTTGTGGATGGGCTCCGTTTTCTTAACAAATGGCGATGGGGAAGAAATCCGTGTAGAGAAATCTTTAGGTTTATATAGAGACAACAATGGTGATGTAAGAATCCAATTGCATCATTCAAGCGTACCATTCTCAGAGTAAGGCATTCGTAAAAAATTCAAAACCGCCACTCGGCTTCTTTCACCGAATGGCGGTTCTATGTATTTCCCCTAGGTATCCAGACAAGCAAAGCACACGATAATAATTGACTACATAAGTGAACTATGCTATTATTCGATTTGTTACGCAACTAATGTTTCGTGTAGGGGGGTGTTCAAGCATGAAGTTAGGGGCATCTGCTGAAAATTACTTAGAGACTATATTGATACTGGGGCAAAATGGTAAACGTGTGCGCTCTATAAATATTGTTCATGAACTTGAATATGCGAAACCTAGCGTTAGCATGGCTATGAAGAACCTACGTGCAAGTGGGCATATTACGATGGATGATGATGGATATATAACGCTTACTGAAAGCGGATATGAAATAGCAAAAAGCATGTATGATCGTCATACACTTATATCTGATTGGCTAATCTCTTTGGGGGTAGACGGAGCAACAGCTGTCAACGATGCCTGCAAAATGGAACATGATATGAGCGAGCAAAGCTTCACAGCAATTAAGAATCACATAGAGGAATGGAAACGCCTATGCAATAATGACTGACAATTGTCTCCTGTTAATGGGAGTTTCAAATACTTGATTTCTGACTGGTTACCGTAGAACTTTTGAGAGGATTGGTTTCAGGTAAATGTTAGCATGTTTTTCGTATGTTATGTATGTGTATCCTAGGTTTATGTTTGGTGAGATGGAATTAGTTTTTTTAATCTTATTAGCTACAACAGTGTGTTTTGCGATACCAGGCTTTCCCTCTGATATAGTGGCCTTATGCTCACTTTTAGCACTGTATTTAACTGGGATCCTCACTATACCGGAAGTGCTGGCTGGTTTTTCCAGTACTGTGGTAGTCATGTTAGCGGCATTGTTTATTGTAGGTGAGGGGATTTCTCGCGCGGGGCTCGCAGGAAAAGCGGGAAATTTACTCGTAAGGTTAACTGGAAATAGTGAGTTTAAGATGTTGGTGTTTGTAAAACTTATGGTTGCTATATTAGGCAGTTTTATAAGCAATACTGGGACTGTTGCTATTTTGATGCCTGTAGTGGTCAGCCTGAGTTACAAAGTGGGTATTCATCCGGGTAAACTCTTGATGCCCCTTGCCTTTGGTGCCAGCATGGGAGGCGCGTTAACTTTGATTGGAACCGCGCCTAATCTGCTTGCTAGGGAAGCATTGATCAATCATGGGTTTCCAGGATTGTCGTTTTTTGATTTTACCCCTATAGGCCTTATTATCCTTTTCACAGGTATCACTTATATGTGGTTTATTGGCCGGAGATGGCTCGATAAGCCATTCGATCGGCAATTGAAAGTCGCGGATACTATCAATGTATCTGAACTTCTGTGCCAGTATCAAATAGATGTGAATCTTCATTACGTGCAGGTACCAGGGGATCATATGATAGTTGGCAAAATGCTTATGGATCTTGGGTGGCCTAGTAAGTATAATATGACTGTCCTTAAGGCGCAGAAAAAAACAGAAACAAAGTCTTTCCAGTTCCTGACAGGAGATGGTATTTCTCAGGTAATGGCTGAGCCATCCTATGTAATAGAGGCAGAGGATATTTTGTTGCTTTATGGTGATAACAGTTCTTTGCAGAATCTATTGGAGGAAGTCGGGCTAGAGACAATCTCGCGTGATCTGGTAGAAGGCCTTAATATTCAAGAAATAAACATTGCAGAGGTCATCTTAACACCAAGATCAAACCTCATCAAACAATCACTAAAAGATATTAACTTTCGAGACAAATACGGGTTGACCGTTTTATCCATAAAGCGTCGGTACCAAGACGCGAAGCTCCCATCCGTGAAGGATGAATTTCACTATGGCGACGCTTTGCTTGTTTATGGCAGCTGGAAAAACATTGACCTTTTGGCAAAGGAAACAAGCGATCTCGTCGTTATTTCCCGTGAAACAACTACACCAGAATCAACATTCAAGCCAGTTCGTGCTCTATTGGCAGGCGCGATTCTTTTAGGGATGATTGTCATGTTGGTTTTTGAGTGGATTCCTACTGTAATAACCGTGATTATAGCGGGGCTGCTCATGGTTCTATCAGGCAGCATCCGCAGCACAGATCAGGCTTATCGTGCGGTAAACTGGTCAATAGTCATACTAATTGCCTGTATGCTGCCTATGGCAACAGCTTTAGAAAACACTGGCGGTGTTGCTTTTATTGCGGATAGTATCACTGATACTTTGGGTGGGGCAGGGCCCATTGCGGTAATGGCAGGGCTTTATGTGACAACTTCGATCTTTGGCGTATTTATTAGCAATACAGCTACAGCTGTGTTGTTCTTGCCGGTAGCTATCTTAGCGGCCCAAGAAATAGGTGTTAGCCCCTTGCCCTTTGTTATGGCTGTCACGTATGCTGCTAGCATGTCGTTTTCTACTCCTGTATCGACCCCACCGAATGCGATGGTTATGGTGGCGGGTAAGTACACTTTTCTTGATTATATGAAAGTCGGAATACCGCTGCAGTTTATTGTCGGGGTGGTAATAATATTGGTGTTGCCGTTGTTCTTTCCGTTTTAACTGCCTGGTGAGAGCTAAATGCAAAAAAATATATCTAAGCCTACGGCCATAGTCGTAGGTTTTTATTTTAAGAGTTATCCAGTAAAATTCTGCCTGAGCGCGTAAAAATATAATCATTGCTTCTGGAATACATATTGTCTTTCCTGACAAACAATAATGTGATGGCTATGCCGTTAGTAGATCACTTGATGTTGGTATTGGCTTATAGTGATGATGAAAATTTTTGATTATTAAGGAGGACAACGATTGGGTGCATGGGGCTACGAGGTTTTCGATGATGATACAACTTGTGATATAATGGGCGAGTTGCGGGAAAACGATGACATAGCGGGGTATTGCGAAAAAACATTTGCTCATGCTATCAGCACAGATTATCTTGATGTAGAGGAAGGCTCTGCTGTTGCGGTTTGTGCTGCAATTATGGATGCCGTTTTAAAGGGAACAACTTACAGTTTTTTTCTTGATGTAGAAAGTGATCTAGAGGGCGATAAGCAGTTTGCCAATTGGATTAGTAGTATTAAATCGGATAATATAGCTGCCTTTGAGCGCATGAAAGATAAGGCGATACAGTCGCTAACTGTTTTGATTTCGGAAAAATCCGAGCTTTATGAACTATGGTCAGAACAAGAAGAAATATTCCCAAAGTGGAAGGAAATTTATGAGCAAATCATAAAAAGGCTTGAAAATTAGGCGCATATCATATGCGCCCTTTTACTCATAAAATAACGTAACTATCATATTATTTGGAGTTTTTGTCGATATTTATGTTTTGGCGGAGAAGAGCTCTTGACAAAGGCAACTGATTGTGTACATAATACCGTATGGTTCATAACGAAGTTCGAATAATTTTTTCTAGTATTTTATCCCTTGTTCTGGAAATTTCACCATATTGGATAACTGGGCTTGTGATAGGCTCCCTTGTTTCTGTATACCTATCAGGTGGTATTGCACGCAAAATGACTGCGCTTGGTTCTGCAAAAGCGAACATACCAGCTGTGTTAGTTGCGTCTGTCCTAGGAGTAGTTTCCCCGCTATGTATGTATGGAACTATTCCAGTCATAGCTGCTTTCGGGCGGAAAGGTATTCCTTCACATATTCTTGTGACGTTTATGGTTAGTTCGGTCTTACTAAATCCCAATCTATACATATTAGGTTTTGTTCTTGGAACAGGGATAGCAATTGCAAGGCTTCTCTTGGCTTTATTATGTGGGGTTTTGGCAGGTATATTAGCGTGGATGTTTTTGAGAAACAAACCAATTTTTCGATACAACAGATTTGCACCAATCAAAAAGGGCAAAAAGACTTTCTTTCGTGATTTGTTGAAAGCCTTTCGTATAACTGGACCTTATCTTCTTATTGGCGTTATCTTGACTGCACTTGTTAATCGCTATGTTCCACCGCAACTTATTGCTTCTGCATTCGGTGGAAGAGAAGCCATCGGCGTGTTGTTTGCGACATCTTTGTCTATCCCGCTTTATGCATGCGGAGGTGGTGTCATGCCACTTATAAGGGCATGGCTGGCAGCGGGAATGGGCACCGGGGACGCACTTGCCTTTATGATTTCCGGTCCGGCAACAAAGATAACGAACTTGGCTGCAGTAAAGATGATTCTTGGCGCGAAAAACTATTTTATATATCTCATTTACATAGTTGCGTTTGCTTTCATTGTGGGTTTGATAATCGAACTAAATTTGTAAGTATCTAGAAACATACAAGTGGAATAGGGATTGCATGGGTTAGAGCTGCTGGAGGGTTGGCATGGTTAAATATAGAAAAGCCTATCACGAAATTATTAAGGCTATTAATCTTAATTGCTTTCCTGTGGTTATCATGCTAGGTCTTAGAAAAACAGGCAAATCCACTATATTAAAGCAAATAGCTGGAAATCACAATGGTTATTATCATGATTTTAAGGTTAATGCCTTATCCTATGAGCAAACCGAAAACCTATTTGAGCGGGAAGAACCTATACTTTGTCTTGACGAGATAGGGTATTTAGATTGTTTTGACCTGTTCATGAGTTCTTTGGTCGAGCGGGCAGGCAATGCTAATAAGAAGGTGGTCATTACTAGTAGTGCGTATGGTGCGATGAAACAATTGGGTAGGGAGCATCTAGGTGGAGGACGTTCACATAAAGTTGAGTTATTTCCACTATCATTTGAAGAGTATCTGCATTTTTCAAGAGATGATTTCGAATATGGCTATGATTATAATCCATCGGCACAAGATATAGAAGATTTCTACCGATTAAAAAACCTTCCTTCTGGAATGGATTTCGTTATTGATAGACAATATTTGTTGGATACCTTTACTGATATCGATGTTGCACGTGCGAATAAATATCAGGATGAACGAGATATCGTGTTAACAAAAGAACAGTATGTAAGTGTGTTTGATGTTATGGCTTATACATTGAATGACACTCTTGCTATGAAGCGATTAAAGGGTTCTCAGTTGGGTGCTCAAGAGTTTCAAAGTGTTAAGGGTTTGCCTATTTCACAATCTCTAATCGGGCTTGCAAATAAAATAGTGAATAATATGTCGATTGATTTGGACAGAGACATAGGTGTAGAAGATTTAGCGCATATCATTGCGTACTTATATCATGCAGGTTTTCTGTTTTTAGATTTAGTGGCGAATGAAGATACTCGTCAATCATTAGATGATGCAGTACACGGGCTTTTTAGATTAAAGACATTTAGTCAATTTGAGTCATATTTCAGAGAATACAATTATTGTGTCATAAGCCCTTTATTGTACACACGCTTGTTAGTAGATTTAGAGTTTATCGCTAATAAAGAGTTCGACAACCTTTCATTACGTGGTAAATTGTTTGAACTTGCAGTGAAATCTGAGTACATTCAAAGGATAGGATATGATATTTATCATATGTCGGGTAAATATCGGCTTGGCGTGATAGAAGTAGATCTTTGGATGAAAGGTTTATTATTCGAGGCAGCTGTCAGCAGTAAACGACAAAACAAGCACGCTGTGGATAAAGTCTTGAAGTCTTACGAACTAGTACGTGTGTTAACTGACGAACCTGGCACATGGAAATTTAATGAAATTTATTATAGAATTGGCTACCCAAAGGCGTTGCTTATGATTTCCGATGGTTCGATTTTTAAGTTGCAGGCGGTTAAAGTTATTAATCAGGACAAAGGGTTAGGAGATATCTGAAGTGGCGGTAACTATGTTGTTTCTTATGGAGGTTTTTGGATTATGAAGAAATTTATTTTTACTACATTGCTATTATTGCTGGCTGTATTTTTTATCGTCGGTTGCAACGGTACGCATTCACGCGACGACTCGCTGCAAAATGATACTGCGCAAAACAGCCAATCGGATAACAACATCGGTAACGCTGACGCAACAGCCAACGAATCAGATAATAATGAAGGAAGTGATAGTCTCGCACAACCCGTCATAGATGCCAATACCAGTGCTACAGGATCTCCAGAAGGCTACACATCTACAGTTTTTGTGGAAAGCACTGATGGAAC
>Ga0123355_10018502_pt1 | contig 11054 bp, 10 predicted proteins | sample TergutEmb28metaG_3_FD_89872 | JGI IMG/M metagenome (GOLD analysis project Ga0123355, IMG submission 89872) | Embiratermes neotenicus P1 segment gut microbial communities from Petit-Saut dam, French Guiana - Emb289 P1 | ecosystem: Host-associated > Arthropoda: Insects > Digestive system > Gut ...
ATCTGCCACTGGCAGCGGTCGTCGGTTTGCCCGCACTTCGTACGGGTTCTCGCTTCACTTTGTTCGCGCTCACCTCGTGCTCAGAGAAATAACCTTCCTCCCTTTATCTGCCACTGGCAGCGGTCGTCGGTTATTCACGCTCGATATCCCTATGTATGCAATCTACCGGATAGCCCTGATCTCTTAAGTGCTCCATCAAAGCTTCCGCAACTGCCGGCGACCTGTGCTTTCCTCCTGTACATCCTAAGCAAATAACGAAGTATCGCCTTCCTTCATCGATATAGTGCGGAAACAGAAAATCAAGCATCTTACAAAAATTATCAAAAAATTCATTGCTTTGCTCAAAACCAAAAACATAATCCTTAACAATCACATCCAAACCGGTTTTTGGCCGCAGTTCCGGAATATAAAACGGATTTGGCATGAAGCGGACATCAAAAAGGATATCAGCTTCAACAGGCAGTCCATACTTAAACCCAAATGACTTTATTGTTACATTAAGAGCCTTGTGATCAGGATCTTCCATAAAGAGCACATTCAGACGGCGCTGTAATTTACCGAGCGTCAATCCGGTGGTATCTATCACCTCATCTGCTTTACTTCTGATAGGAGCAAGCAGTTCTATCTCCTCCTTGACCGCTTCCTCGAGATTTGAGCCGGTTGTGTCAAGTGGGTGGCGACGACGCGTTTCCTTGTATCTTCTGATTATCGTATCAGTCTCCGCCTCGACATACAAAATGGTGAGCACACATCCCAACTCCCGCATTTCATCAAAAGTCTTGAATAACTCATCTATATTTTCAAGAGCGCGTACATCAGTCACGAGAGCAACACGTTCATATCTTCCTTGCGTTGCAAGACAAAGCTCTGCAAACTTGGGCATCATCGACAACGGCATATTATCGACGCAGTAAAAGTCCAAATCTTCAAGAACAGCCGCAACACGGCTCTTTCCCGCTCCCGATATTCCCGAAATGATCACAATATCCAAAGTCAACCTCCTCATCCGATGCGGGCATCACGCCCAAACATTTTCCCCTCCTGATGCAGACATCCCGTCCGCAGATCAGCGTAAAACCTTGACCTCCAACTCCAACTCAATCCCAAACTGTTTAAGTACAACCTCTTGCACATGCTCAATTACAGCAAAAACATCTGAAAACGTAGCTTTTTTGCGGTTGATGATAAAACCTGTGTGTTTTTCTGACACCTGTGCACCACCGACCGTATATCCCTTTAGCCCTGCTTGCTCAATGAGAGCTGCGGCATATCCTTCCTTTGGTCTCTTGAATGTACTTCCACCGTTCGGGACATCCAGCGGCTGATTTTTCCAACGGCGATTAATAAGCTCGTCCATCTTCTGTCTAATGCTTTTTTTGTCTCCCTTTTTCAACCTAAGGGTCGATGACAGTACTACATCTCCTGTTTTTGAAAACCGGCTCTGCCTGTACGAAAACTCGTGCTCATCTCCGACAACCGTATACTTTCCGTTTTTAAGACTAAATGCGGTTGTTTCAAACACGATGTCCTTCATCTCACCGTCATAAGCACCGGCATTCATCACTACCGCGCCTCCTAAAGAACCGGGAATCCCATGGGCGAACTCAAGTCCCGATAACTCAACATTTTGTGCAAACTCGGTCATTTTTGAAAGCCACGCTCCTGCTTCTACCGTTAAATCACAGTACCCCTGCTCCAAAAGATCATTATCAAGAGTCAATCCAATGCGGTTGAGCCTCGAAGTGTTTACAACCACTAAGTCGAGCTTATCATCACTTGCAAGAATATTTGACCCGTTACCGATGATGATCGGAGTAATGGCGTTTTCACTTAATAAACTGCAAACCTCAGTAAGACCGGTCACACTATCGGGAAAAAGCATCATGCTGACAGGTCCACCGATCCTAAAAGTCGTATAATTTCTTAATGGTTCGTCGAGCGTATAAATCACGTTTGGGTGTTCACGCTTAACGATTTCAGCAATCCGGGAAATCACATCCATATATACGCCTCTCTTAGTGTATTACTGCGTAGAAATACTGCAACACCCACTCATTGATTGACTGCATTTTCTGCAATTTTCCCATCCAGATGCCTATCTATCTGCTTAGTAAACTCCAATGCAGCATGGTATCCCATAAACTTCTGTCGTTGGTTCATAGCAGCAACCTCGAGAATGACTGCAAGATTTCGCCCCGGCTTGACCGGGATAGTAACCGTAGGCACTTTGACTCCCAGGATTTCTACAGTGTTTTCAGTTATCCCCAGTCTGTCGTAATTGGCATCATTTCTCCATAGTTCGATATTACAGACCAAATGGATATTTTGATAATCCTTGACCGCACCGGAACCGAAAATCTGCCGGACGTCAATAACGCCAAGCCCTCGCAGTTCAACATAGTGTCGTATAAGCTCCGGCGCTGTTCCTTGAATAACATTGACATCGATCGCTTTTATTTCAACGGCATCATCTGCAATGAGCCTGTGCCCGCGCTTGAGCAGTTCTATCGCAGTCTCACTCTTACCAACGCCGCTCTCACCAACAAGAAGCAGCCCCACACCGTATACTTCGACAAGCACACCATGACGAGTAACACGCGGTGCGATCTCTCTCCTTACCAAGCGGATTACTTTTGACATTACCTCTGTCGTATGACCGGAAGAGCTGAGCACTGTTATATCATGCTTTTCCGCAGATTCAAGCAGAGCTCCCGTAATATCCGACCCGTGACACATTATAAGCGCAGGAACCTTATGCTTCATGAGAGTCTCCCATTTACGTAAACGCTCATCTCTGGGAAGACCTTCCATGTAAGACGACTCCATCTGTCCGATAAGCTGTATGCGCGTCGGTTCAAAATGGTCGTAAAAATCAGCAAGCTGAAGCCCGGGACGATGCACATCTCCCGAGTAAATCAACACATCCTCAAAATCTGTGGACTTATATACTATCTCAGCACGCAAATCATCCGTTAGCTTGGATAGCTTATAGCTGTAAACTTGCTCCATCCCAAACCCCCTATCTCACATCACAAAATCAAAACTTCCGGTCAGAATAGTTTATACAAAACCTCTACCTTTTGCAAGTTTTTCACAGTAATTTAACTTATTACCGGGAATTCGCAGGATTAATGTAGATTTCTCAATTTTCAAATTAATATAGATTTCTCAAAATTAACTTGCATTTGACAATCTATTCTGTTATTATGTGTTTCGTATGTTTCGATTGCAACATGCCTGACCGGAAAACTTTGGAGGTAAAATCAAATGGCAAAATGTTCATATTGTAATAAAGGTGTTTCTTTTGGAATAAAAGTAAGTCACTCCCACAGACGCAGTAACAGGATGTGGAAACCAAACATTAAGCGCGTAGCAGCGGTCGTAGACGGCTCGCCGAGGCGTGTCCATGTTTGCACACGCTGTCTCCGCAGTGGTAAGGTAGAACGAGCGGTCAAATAAACCGTTTTAATCGTAAAAATGCCTGCGGCGTAAGCTGTGGGCTTTCTTATTAGGAGTCGCTATCTTCGTCCCCCGTCATTGCGAACGCACGAAGCAATCCAGACCCTTTTCATCGCACCGCGTTAACCGCAGAAAGGACTAACAACATGAAATTCGGAATCATTGGATTTGGTAACCTTGGAAAAGCATTCGCAAAAGCACTGATTTGCTCAGGTAGTGTCATTGCTGATGACATATTTACATGTGACAACTCCCCGGAAGCACTTGCCCTTGCGGAAAAAGAATCCTACCATACATATGAAATCGCGGATATAAACCGCCTTATTAAAGACACAGATATAATATGCATCACAGTCAAAGGCTACGTGTTCGATGAACTCTCCAAGACAATCGACAGAGACGCTCTTGAAGGCAAGCTTGTGATAAGCATGATGGCAGGCGAAACCTTTGAAAAGATATATTCACTGATTGGACAGGTGCACCTTGCGCGTGCGATGCCATCCCTTGCGATCGCAACGAATGAAGGCGTCATCGCATATACAAAAATCCCGGATGAAGTTGCAGAAATCTTCAATAAGTTTGGCTTCGCCTTTGAAACAGAACCGGAAGTCATTGAAAAAGTCATGGCATTTGCTGCCTGCGGACTCGGCTACGCAGCATACCTCATCGACGCATTCGCAGCCGCCGGAGAAGCAATGGGATTCTCACTCGACACAGCATCTCATATTGCAGCACTTTCATTCAAAAACGCAGGTGACATAGGAAACTTCCGGCAAACAGTCAAAGCCGTTGCAACACCGGGAGGAGCCACTGAACAGGGCGTTATGTACATGGACAAGTTAGGCGTCTATGACATAGTCGCAGGAGCCATCCAAAAAGCCTACGAACGCATGACATAAGGAGACCTTTATGAGTAAAACACCAAAGAGTGAGCTTAAATCAAGACTTGACCGCTTCAAAAGCATGATGGATGCAACATACAACAACTGGGAGATCTGCGCGATCATTGGCGGCGTTAATATGTATTATCTTACAGGCACGATGTGCGACGGATTACTGCTGATTCATCGAAGTGGCGACACCACACTATGGGTGCGACGCAGCTATGACCGTGCCGTAATGGAATCGGAGCACGACGACATCCGCCCGATGAGAAGCTTCCGCGACATAGCAGGTTCAATAGAACAACTACCGGACACATTATACCTCGATACAGCTAACGCAACACTCGAATGGTACGGACTACTTAGCAAATACCTACCATTTAGTAATGTACTGCCTATTGATAAAATTATTTTAAATACCCGAGCCGTTAAAAGCGAGTATGAACTCGACTTCATGCGGCGCGCCGGAGAAGCAACAGACCGCATATACAGAGAAGTTCTACCCGGGCTGTTACGTGAAGGAATATCAGAAGTTGAACTTGGCGCAGAGCTATTTGCTATCTTCCTTAAAGAGGGCTTCCATGGTGTAAGTCGATTCTCCATGCTAAACGTAGACTCGATACTTGGGCACGTCGCATTTGGTGAAAGCCCGCTCTATCCGTCAGCATTTAACGGAGCATCTGGCACTAACGGCCTTTGCCCCGCCGTACCGGTACTTGGTAATCGCGACCGGCTTCTGAAAAAAGGCGACCTTATATACATTGACCTTGGCATAGGAATCGACGGCTATCATATAGACAAAACAATAGTACTAAGCTACAAACTCCCACAACCGGAACATGTTATTGCAGCGCACAAACACTGCCTTGAACTCGACAGGCTTGCAGTATCAATGCTAAAACCGGGAGTTGAGCCTGCTGACATCTACGCAGCAGTGACCGCTGCGGTCAATGACGAACTCAAAGCAAACTTCATGGGAGCAACAGGACGCACCGTACCATTCATCGGACATGGCGTAGGGCTCAATGTTGACGAAATGCCCGTTATAGCAAAAGGATTCAGCTCCCCACTAGAAAAAAACATGACAATAGCCATCGAACCCAAGATAGGCATCGACGGCATAGGCATGGTCGGCAGCGAAAACACATACCAAGTAACAGAAACCGGCGGCACCTCCCTCACAGGCCAACTCCGCGAGTTGGATGTTGTTTAAAATTGCCTGTAAAATAACGACAATCTGGCGTTTTTTCTTGACAAATATAGTATCTATGTGCTATTATTCCAGTAGGCAAACGAGTGTAATCTACCTTTATCACAAAGCGAAAGTCCCGATGTGCTAGCATCGGGACTTTCTATTGTGGCTAATCATTATCGCCGAAGAATCTGCTATCAAGCCACTTGCAAATGTAATTGGCTATTACAATCGCAATAACAGACTCTACGAGTGAGTTTTCTACCTTTATCACCTCCTCTCCATTGCATAACTGCCAGAGTGGAGTGGCGACAACATAGTTATGGTAGCATACTTGTCTTCAACATTTCAATAATCGTTGCAACGCAGGTTTTTCATACTTTATTGTCGATTTTAAAGCACTACAGAAGCAACATGCTGTCCCCAAAAGAAAAAAACCTATAGCGCTTGCGAATCGCCTCTTCGTAAGCGCTTAAAACATTCTCTCTACCTGCAAAAGCCGAAACCAGCATTATCAGCGTGCTCTCCGGAAGATGGAAATTCGTAATAAGCCCGTTGATACATTTAAACTTATACCCCGGATAGATAAAAATATCAGTAAACCCCAAAAAGGTGGAAACAACACCATTAGCATCCGAACAAGACTCCAGCACACGACAAGACGTTGTCCCAACAGCGACTACACGCCCACCGTCGGCTCGAACACGATTTATCGTCTCTGCAGTATCTTCAGAAATTATAAAATACTCGGCATGCATCTCATGATCTTCGATATTATCAGCCTTTACCGGTCTGAACGTCCCAAGACCGACATGCAAAGTCACATAACATATCTTAACGCCCTTAGCAGCAATCTCGTCAAGAAGCTCATGAGTAAAGTGCAACCCCGCTGTCGGAGCAGCAGCAGAACCAACCTCTTTAGAATAAACCGTTTGATAACGCTCCGCATCACCAAGCTCCTCGGTGATATACGGAGGAAGTGGCATTGTACCCAGCTTTTCCAACACCTCAAGAAAAACACCATCATATTTAAACTCAATAAGTCGATTTCCGCCGGTCGTTATATCCACAACAACGGCAGACAACTCCCCGTCTCCAAATAACAACTTAGTCCCGACCCCCGTCTTCTTCCCCGGTCTCGTCAGGCACTCCCACGTATGCACACCGCACAAACACGACTCAGAACTAACATCCCGCAGCAACACAACCTCAACAGAACCACCCGACTCCAACTTCCCAAACAGTCGTGCAGGTAAAACACGTGAATCATTCAAAACAAGACAATCACCCTCCCGCAATAACCCGGGCAACTCAAAAAAACGATGATGCGCAAGCGCACCCGAATTCCTATCCATGCAAAGAAGCCGCGACTGCTCACGACCATCAAGCGGAGTCTGAGCAATAAGCTCAGGAGGAAGATCAAAGTTAAAATCACTCTTAAGCATTAGTAAAACATCCTTTTTTCTTGAAAAATACGCATGTGTATGATACACTGAACCGTGCAAAATTACAAGTTTTAGGAAACAACAATGAAAAAATACAAAGTCGGAATAATAGGAGCAACAGGAATGGTCGGCCAGCGATTTGTAACGCTGATCGAAGACCACCCATGGTTTGACCTCACCACCGTAGCAGCAAGCAGCCGCTCCGCCGGAAAAACCTACGAAGAAGCAGTCTCCGGACGCTGGATGATGGAAACTGAAATTCCTGAAACAGTCAAGAACCTCACAGTATACTCCGCAGAGAAAGACATCAAAGAAATCGCCGAAACAGTCGACTTCGTCTTCTCTGCCGTTGACATGAAAAAAGACGAGATATATGCACTTGAGGAAGCATATGCAAAAGCCGAGTGCCCGGTAGTATCAAACAACAGTGCACATCGCTGGACACCCGACGTGCCTATGATAATCCCGGAAATAAACCCGGAACACAGTAACGTAATACACGAACAACGCAAACGCTTAGGAACCAAACGCGGATTCATCACAGCCAAATCAAACTGTTCGATACAGAGCTATGTCCCTGCGTTTCACCCTCTAAAAGACAAGTTCGGACTCACTCGAGCACTTGCCTGCACATACCAGGCAATATCCGGAGCAGGCAAAACCTTTGAAACATGGCCTGAAATGGTCGAAAACGTAATACCACACATAAAAGGCGAAGAAGAAAAGTCCGAACAGGAACCACTTAAAATCTGGGGCAAAATAAACGGCAGCAGCATCATAAACGCAGCCTCGCCCGCAATCACTACACAATGCATCCGTGTACCTGCACTTGATGGACACATGGCAGCAGTCTTCATGGGCTTTGAAAAGAAGCCGGACATAAAAGAAATAAAGCAAATCTGGAAAGAGTACAAAGGACTCCCGCAAGAACTAAATCTACCCTCCGCACCAAAACAATTCTTGCATTATTTCGAAGAAGAAGACCGCCCGCAAACAAAAGTTGACTGCACGCTCGAAAACGGAATGGCGATAAGCCTCGGACGCCTCCGCCCCGACACCCAATACGACTACAAGTTCATCTGCCTCAGCCACAATACACTACGAGGCGCCGCCGGAGGAGCCGTCCTCACAGCAGAACTCCTCTGTGCCGAAGGATATATATAATCAGAAAGGAAAGAAAAACATGAAAACACCGGTATTTACAGGATCATCAGTAGCAATCGTCACACCATTCAAAAACGGAAAGGTCGACTATAAAAAACTTGGCGAGCTCATTGATATCCAAATAGCAGCGGGCACCGCCGCTATAACCATAAATGGAACGACCGGCGAATGCTCAACGATGACGCTCGAAGAATCCACCGCAACGATCGACTTCTGCGTCAAACATGTAAACAGCCGTATAAAAGTCATTGCAGGCACAGGCAGCAATGACACACAGTCTGCTCTATTCCTTTCACAAGCAGCAGAAAAATCAGGAGCAGACGCATTGATGATGGTCAGCCCATATTACAACAAAACGACCCAGCGCGGGCTCGTCAAACATTTCACATTTATAGCAGACAGAGTGCATATCCCGATAATAATGTACAACGTCCCTCCAAGAACCGGTATGACATTCACCGCCGATACATATATCGAACTCTCAAAACACCCGAATATCAACGGCGTAAAAGAAGCATCCGGTAACTTCGGATTGATAGCAACAACACTTGCAGCCTGCGGTGACAACTTCTACTTCTGGAGTGGCAACGACGAGGACGTAGTCCCGATGATGTCACTTGGAGCAAAAGGGATAATCTCTGTGTTTGCGAACATAGCCCCGGACATCGTCGCAAAAACAACAAAATATTGCCTTGACGGAGACTTCAAACAAGCCTCGGAACTCTTCCTCAAGCACCTAAACCTGATAAACGCACTGTTTATAGAAGTAAACCCGATGCCGGTAAAAGCAGCGCTCAACCTGATGGGCAAAGACGTTGGCGAACCACGCATGCCGCTCTGCGACATGGCTCCGGAAAACCTTGAAAAACTCAAAAAAGCGATGACTGCAGTAGGGCTGATATAAAGGTCATACACAAAACTAACGGAGAGCAAATCAATGATAAAAATAATACTTATAGGCTGCAATGGATACATGGGTAAAGTCGTGACAAACATCGTCAATGATGACCCCTCAACAACCATCGTAGCCGGAGTCGATATCAACACCCAAAAGCAGGGCAATTATCCTGTATATAACACCCCAAACGAAGTCACCGAAAAAGCCGACGTCATTTTAGACTTCTCAAAACCGGAAGCACTCGAAGGCTTACTTACATTCGCAAAAGCAAAAAAACTACCGCTCATACTATGTGCTACAGGCTACACACCAGAGCAAATCATTGAAATCGAACAAACATCGAAGCAGATCCCCATATTCCGCAGCGGCAACATGTCACTCGGGATCAACTTACTCGCCGAACTGATACAGAGAGCCTGTGCTGTTCTCGGAGAGGATTTTGACATTGAAATAGTCGAGCGGCACCACAGACGCAAAGTAGACGCACCAAGCGGAACCGCAATTATGCTTGCCGATGCAGCAGCCTCCGTGCTGCCATACAAGCCTGAATATGTACACGAACGAGAAAGCAAACGAGAGCCCCGCAGTAAAAAGGAAATAGGCATCTCAGCCGTACGCGGCGGAACGATCGTTGGTGTTCATGACGTTATCTTCGCCGGTCAGGATGAAGTTATTGAACTCAGACACACCGCAGCATCAAGAGACGTTTTTGCAGTTGGAGCTGTAAAAGCCGCCAAATATATCATCTACAAAGCCCCCGGCATGTATAATATGAAGGATGTGGTAAATCCGCATTCTGACTGAAGTAATACGATCACTGTTTACAATTTTGTGATTTGTTTAGTGTTGCTTTTCCATAATTAAATGTTATAATGTTCTGATAAGAAAATTACATACTGCGTCGTCGCAATAAAAGAGGTGATTCATATGGACGCAAATAACGTATACATCGATGTTAAAGATGCCTTGAGCCGTATTGGTGGCAGTATGGATTTGTACAAACGGCTGCTTAACCAGTTTTCCGGTGGAGATCACATCGACCCGCTTGAAGAAGCTCTTCATACCGGTGCTATGGAAGAAGCTTCCAAGCTGATACATGCATTAAAAGGAGTAAGCGCAAACCTTTCTCTTATAAAACTCAGCGAACTGGCGGGCGAGCTTGAACACAAAGTAAAAAATGGCGCAGATCATTCCGAAACACTTGCAGAACTTAAACACGCATACTTGATAACTTCACAACAGATTGCAGATATAATGTAATGCCGGTGAGGAGTAGCGATGGAAACTAACGATAGAGACATCATATTAATTGTAGATGATATTGAGATAAACCGTATCATCCTACAGGAAATCCTTCAAAACGACTACGAAATCCTCGACGCACCCGGTGGTCAAGAAGCGATAGACATCCTTTTCAATGCAGATGGCGAACCTGCCGAGGTTTTACCAACCGCTATCTTGCTTGATGTAATGATGCCCGATATTGATGGTTTCCAAGTGTTGGAGAGGATCAAAAATCACGAAGCAACAACGAACATTCCTGTCTTATTCATAACAGCATCGGATTCAGAAGAAACCGAATCAAGAGGACTAATAGCCGGAGCAGCCGACTATATAACGAAACCTTTTAATCATAATGTCGTAAGAGCTCGTGTTGACAATCATATAAGCCTCGCACGGTACAGCCACAAACTCGAACAACTGGTATTCCAAAAAACAGCCGAAGTTACAAGAACATATGAGTCAACGTTAGAAGTGCTCGCTACGATAATCGAGTATCGCAACCTCGAATCCGGCGCACACATCCGCAGAACAACACTACTCACGGAAGTACTTGTAGCGAAAATGATGGAAAGCGAGATATTCAGAGCAGCTCTTCTTGCTGAGAATATCCCGTCCCTTATCAAAGCATCGGCTCTGCACGACATCGGAAAAATCGGTATTCCCGACGGCATCCTGCTAAAGCCGGGCAAACTGACCTCTGATGAGTTCAACATGATAAAAACTCATAC
>Ga0123355_10018504_pt1 | contig 11054 bp, 9 predicted proteins | sample TergutEmb28metaG_3_FD_89872 | JGI IMG/M metagenome (GOLD analysis project Ga0123355, IMG submission 89872) | Embiratermes neotenicus P1 segment gut microbial communities from Petit-Saut dam, French Guiana - Emb289 P1 | ecosystem: Host-associated > Arthropoda: Insects > Digestive system > Gut ...
GGAATAATTTTTGTTGATACTGCAGTGAATCGTTCGCAGAATCAGCAAAAATTATTCTGGATTGATAGCGAAACTGCTGTACCAGAAACTTTCTCATAAAAAAACCCTCCTAAAGATTATTTGAAGGGCTTAAGAATAAGCTATGTGTATGGAATTTGAATGAAGCTCGTATGAAGTTTATGTGAAGATAATCTCAAATCTCACACCATCGTCAACCGCAGCAATCTCGAAAGGCAGATCCAGATTGTCTAAATTCTTTTTGACAATATATAAGCCCAAACCCGTCCCGACCTTGGACTTATCGCGGCTATAGTCAGGTGTATAAAAGGGCTCAAACCATTTCGGCATTAAAGACTGGTCAACGGAAGGGCATTGATTTTCAACAAATAAAACAGTCCCCTTTTGATTTGTTTCCATACCTATTTTCACATTGCCCCTGTCAGGTGTGTATTTTACGGCATTTGACAGCAGATTAGATAAAGCGATAGATAAAACCCGCCTGTCTGTTTTGTACGAAAATCCTTTGATTGAGGTTATATTAAGATGCAGTCCCTTTTTTTCTATAAGCGGCATGTATTGTTCTACAGTTTCGTTAACCAGCACATCTATATCTACGGAAGTGATTTCTATGCTATTGCCGGTATCTTCAGTTTGAGACGCCATCAGTATTTCATTAACCAGTTTTGATAACCGCTCTGTTTGGGATTTTAACTCAGGTAGGTACTTCTCATGGTTTTTGTATGCGCCTACCTTGTCAATCATCCCGTCAATCATCCCGCTTAGGGCAGAAATTGGCGTTTTAAGCTCATGCCCCGCAGCATGCATAAGGTCGGTTTTAGAACGTTCGAGCCGGGCGGTTTTATCCATTTCTGCTTGCAAACCTTGTATGTTTGAGCATAAATCTTGATACAGTTTATCTAATGCGTTTGATAATCGCCCTACTTCATCATTGGAGTTAATGCCCGAAACAACTCCCGGGGTCATCTGGCGCATTTCAGTAGCTGCATCGGCTATTTTAATAATGGGCTTGGTCAGATAACGGGAAAAAATAAATGCGACAATCAGCGCTATAACAAAACCTGCGGCCATTAAATATGGGATCATAGCCAAAATAACGGCCCGGGCCTGGTCGATAGGCTGTAATGTGCTGGAAAAAATCATGGTGGCAATTTCAGGATGGTTTACCGCTCTTACTAAAGACACACTTCTATGCCTGTCATCAGAAACGATAAACCCTCCTCCATGGGCAGAAATGGTCAAATAAACGTCTTGCATATCATTAACATAAGAGTCATGTACATCATTTGCCGGCAGGAAACTCCAGTAGTCTACTCTTGGAACCAGATCAAAATTAAACGGAATAAAAGGTATATCACTGCCGCCAACTCTGGGGATGATAGGTATACCGCTACTACTGTTATAAACTCTAAATACCGTTGGTATCTCGGTTAAATTCATATTTGAATCTGTTATGCTTACCATGTTTAGCATAACTTGAGGAGGCGATGTGAAAAAACTAGAAAATTCTGCAAGGGGCTGCTCATTTTCGTTAAATGCCAATACTATAGCGTTATTTACCGCAGAAAATTCGATTATATGTGGCCGCGCATCCACGGTGTCGGGATTTCGAGTGATTTCTTGAATAAGGGACGCAGCATTTCTGTCCAACTGATTTGTCATATGGGTAAAATAATATCCGGGCAGAAACCTATATAAAATGCCCAAAGTCATAACCATGACAGCAGTCATTAATATTAGTGCGAAGGCGAATGTTTTAAATGCCAGCCCACTTGTGGGTAAGAATTTTCTCATAATGCCCTCCTTGCCTATTAATTTGAGGATTCCACATCCAGGCGGTAGCCAACGCCCTTTACCGTGGCAATAACTTGGCCGCTAAACTTTTTTCTTAGGTTTTTAATATGAACATCAACAACCCGTTCATCCCCAAAATAATCGTATCCCCACACGGCATCCAACAACTGTTGGCGTGTAAATACCAGCCCCGGGTTTTGCATTAGTATTTTTAGAAGTTCAAACTCTCGTAAGGTAAGTTTTACCGGTGTGCCGCTTTCATATGCAAGATAGCTGTCGGTGTCGATATACACCCCCGTATTAGTGGCAGGAGATATATGGGCTTTGCGGCGGAGTAGTGTCTGCACCCTTTTAACCAATACCTTAGGCGAAAAGGGTTTTATAACATAGTCGTCTGCTAATTCTTCAAAACTTAGCAGCTGTGTGTATTCGTCTACAACGGCGGTCAGCATTATAACCGGTACCTCGTCATAACGCTCATGCTCGCGTATATTCTTTAAAAGCGCCAACCCCGTAACCCCGGGCAGCATAATATCCAAAATAAACAAATCCGCTTCTATGCTTTTTTCAAGCATGTCTTGGGCAGCTTTTCCGCTATCTGTTGATATGACGGTATATCCGGCTTCTTTTAGATATTCTGTTACGACTTCGTTTATATGTCTGTCATCTTCTACAACAATGATTGTTTGCATGGAGAAATACCTCCTTTGGTCGGAAGCATAGCATATTTGAAAACATACACATGGTCAACCTCTTGGCATGTATACTTAAAACCAGTGCAGTTTTGATAATCTTATGATTTCATCAACAACGCTACTTACACTCATATTATCAACATGAATTTTCACATCGGTTATGTATTTGTCAAAGGCATTTATGCAGCGGTCAATTGCGCCCAGTGCAAAGTCCTCATTTCTAAAACCGAAAAAGGATCTCTTTTTTAGCCGTCGTCTTATTTCGCCATGCTTGGCATATAGAATAGGTTGTTTGTATTTTGCCTAATAAAGCAGCCAACATTTTCCGGATCATATATAAATGAATTAGGGAGCTTGCGGCTGAGCTTATTCGCTGTTGCTGTTTTTCCCGAACCGAAAGCCCCGTTTATCCATAATATCATTGCTTTGCACCATTACATATGAATGGCTCAACAGCCTTCCAAATCTCGTCGGTTATTACCTCTGATGGCTGATTGCCGTCAATAACCAAAACATTTGCGGAGTCCTTTAACTTATCAATTGCTTCAAAGAATTTATCCCGTACTGCTATACCTTTGCTGTCAAACAACTCTTTGCCTACACGGGTATTGTTGATGCGGCGCAAGCACACTTTTGGGTCTGTATCAATAAAAACCGTTAGGTCCGGCATTAGTAGTTTAATCACATCCCTATTGTAATAGTAAATCTCATCAAATGAGCAGGTAAGCCCCTGATAAGCAAAACTTGAAAAAATAAACCTATCGATTAGCACATGCCCGCCCTTGTCTATATAAGGCTTGATGTCGTTTACTACATGCTCATACCTGTCTACGGAAAACAGCTTTGCCAAAGATACCGGGGATACGGTTAGCCCCCGTGCTTCTTTGATGATACCGCGTATCATAAGACCTATGAGATTGCGGTCGCTTGGCTCTTTTTCTTCCTTGCACTTGATTTTACGCTTTGTCAGTTTATCTCTTATTGCGTTAAACTGCGTTGTCTTGCCGGAGCCGTCTAACCCCTCGAATGCTATAAATGCGCCTTTTTTCATTTGAGCCACCGCTTTTCGTTTTTATAAAGTATATATGTGCTTTGGTGGTTGTGCAACATAGCGCAGAATTACGCCCCATTATCATAAATTTCAAAACCTGCGCTAAAACCGGATAAATTGATACGCCAAGTCCCATTAGGGTTTTGCAGTGTATCGCTGTTGATTGACACGCCATTATGTCGCAATTCACCTCTAATTCTTGAGAAATGAATGTCGTATTGGTTTGCGCTTTCGGTGAGCACAATGCGCCCATTACCGTTGTGGACGGAAAAATTGGCTGCATTATTGAAACGGCTATTTATGGAATTAATAGCTCCGGAAGTGGATGAAAAATTAACAATCCTGTTAAAAACAGTATTTTCGGCTTGCAATAAACCGCTGAAGGTAGATAAATTTGCTATACCGCTAAAATCGCTGCCTGATACAATTATCTCACCGCCCATACTAGAGAGGTCTACCGGACCAAAAGAGCCGTCTGTCAATCTGATTTGTCCATTCATAGTGGATATGTCTGTGTCATCTCTGACGGAAATACCGCTAATAATAATATCACCGTTAAAGGTGTTTATTCTTGTAGTGCCGAGAGTCATGTTTTCCGGTATAATTATCTCTATTGTAGTAATAGTAGGCTTACCGTTTGCTTCAAGGTATCTGGGCAACCAGTTCCTATCATAAAAATAACCGTCTGTCGTAAAGCCGCTCATGATTTTGTTTCTTGTATCTGTGGCGTTAACATTAAATCTATGATGTGGGCCGCCTGGTATTAAGCTTATTGTTCCGCCGGCATTGTCCACGGTAAATAGGTTTTCTACCCATTCGTAATAGCGGATTACCAGCCGGTCACCCCCTGTAGTTATAATTATATTGTCTGAGATAAGGTCAATGTTTAGAGAATCCGCTTGGTAAAATACATGCTCTGCCAGCCTTGGTTTGTCAAAAACCATTGAGTGAAGCAGATCTATATCTTCGTAATAGCGTATCTCCCAGTTGTTGAAGGGGTTAATCCGATTTCTTGCAGCCCGCTCATTATTTTCAGTACCTTCATCCAAGGTTCTTTCAAAGAACTCCTCCGTGCTATACATTTCTTCTGATGCGTTGGAACTGTTAAACGGCAATGAGGGAAGACTTGGTAGATCTGGAAGTGCAGGCAGATCCGGATGTCTCGGGAGGGCCGGTAATGTAGAAATTGCCGGAGGGGTAGGGGACAGCTGTTCTCGTGAATATGCCTCAAGTGGGGGAGGCTCGGTTATGAATGCCTCCGCCGGCTCACTAGCAAAACTTATGCCCACAAAAAGCCCCGAAGCAAATATCGCTCCGCCAACCATTATAAACAATAGGGCGCCACTCTTTTTGGCTTTACCCAGAATATTGCCAAAACGATGTTTAAGCATTTTATTGCCGCCGTTAAAATGCGTTGTTAAGTGGCTCTGGTACTGGCGGGGGCCGGATGCCATGCTTAGTATGATTTCGCTGTATCTTTTTCTGGATTCTAATCCTAGGTTATTTACAGTCAACCCGTCGCAGATTATCTCAATATCTTTGTTAGCCTGTCGGGCCATTAGATGTACGGCAGGGTTAAACCAGTAAATGCATTTTACAACCACTAATGCTAACTTGTACAAAAGGTCCCGGCGTATAAAGTGTATTAATTCATGACGGAATATAAAGTCCAGATCTTCCTCGTCATATTCATTGTCCGGCAGAAGTATCGTAGGATTAACAAACCCCATTAGCACCGGAGCGTTGATGCCCTTGCACCGGGCAATGCCAATACGGCTGGATATATCCATATATCCCTTGGTAACATCCAGCATCCTAAGTACATGTGGGTTTGCTTCCGGTATTTGCCAGCGTTTGACAAAACGCTTAAATGAAATGTAACTAAATGCGTGATAAACAGAATAAATAATCAGGCCCATCAGCCAGACAAATAAAATTATCTGCTCAACCGTGACATTTGACAGGCGGGAGGAGGATGCTGTGTATTCCGGTATTGGCCCGGGCCTTATAACGACAATACCTGCACTTGCTCCGCTTGCCGGTGTTTCATTTGACTGGGTATGATTGTCTGGTAGGCTCGGTGTTAGATTGTTTGCTCTTTCCGGCTCTAGCCCCGGTTCCGGCATGGGTGTCTGCCTCGTTTGGACTGTGGACGCCGGCAGCGGCATCTCAACTCTGAGTACAGGACGGGGGATAAATGTAAATAGTGGTAAAATCAAGCTCGCTGTTATCATTAGCCACAATATATAACGTCCCCGGCTGGCAAATTTTTTATCCAGTATCGGCACCAGCAATAGCAGCAAAATTATTAAAGGTGTAACAATCAATGTCGTGTTGGCTAAGGGATGCAGGACCGTCATATGCTCTCTCCTCCCTTCTCGTTAATGAATGCCTTAAGCTCGGCCAGATCCTTTTGAGATATTTCCTTCCCGCCATATAGGGAAGCCACTAAGCTCTTAAAAGAGTTGCCATGAAGCCGTTCGAGAAAGGATTTACTTTCCGCTTCCAGATAGGTTTCCTCATCAATAAGCGGGGCATATAAATTAGTCTTGCCTACACGGCGTACCGATAAAAAGCCCCGGTCCACCAGTCTTGCCAGGAAATTGAGAATAGTTGTGATGGCCCAATTTTTTTTGCCTTCAAGTCCTTGAGCAATTTGAGCAGATGTAATTTCGCCGTCGCTATTCCATATGGTTTTCATAATTTCCAGTTCAGCGTCGGGTAGCCTGGTTACTGTCATAAAACAACCTCCTATTTCTACAGATGTAAAACATTGATTTGAATTTTACACCTGTAGAAACAAGATGTCAAGACCTTTATCACGAATAAAAAAAACAGACCTGCCTGTCGCCAAAAATACGGTGAATCGTTCGCATTTTCGGCTCGGGCAGGACTGTTTATCATTTAATTAGCTATAGCTATAATTTGTTATATGAATTGTATAATAATGTGATAAATCCAAAACCATACTTAAAAGTCAATTCTTTTCCCATCTCTTCCGCTGTCATACAGGCCAAAAATCAAACGCATAGTCTCAAGTGCGTCGCGGCCATCTATAAACGGCCGTTCACCTTTAATAAGGCTTTGATAGAAAGCATCAATTTGCTTAATATGGCTAACACCCCAGTAGCTCTTAACACTGCCGTACGGAAATGTCTCCCCGGGTTGTTTATCCGCGATAAACTTACGCCCGTCCTTCATGCTAACTGCGCACACATCGGCCTTGATGTTAATATGTCCATTTTCACAGTGAAGCTCCAACTCAACGGCAGAGTCTTCGGAGTAGTAATTAATCGTATAAAACGAAGCAAGCACACCGTTGTCAAACTTGATAACACCGTCTGCTACGTCTTCAACTTCTATAGATGTATGGGTACGGTTAGTATAATGGCAGTTTACATACTCCATTTTGGCTTCCATAAGCCAGCGCAACAGGTCAAAAGTATGGATAGCTTGGTCGATCATGACGCCGCCGCCCTCTTTGTCCCATGTACCTTTCCAGTCGCTTTTAGAGTAATACTCGTCGGTGCGCATCCAGGTTACGTTTAGTTTTGCACCTTGTACCTTGCCCATCTCGCCGCTATCCATCATTTTTTTTGCAAGTACAGAACCCGGATTATATCGGTTTTGGAAAATAACGCCAAGAATCTTGCCGTGTTTTTCGGCGGCATCCACCATCGCAACACTGTCTTCAAAGTTGGTTGCCATCGGTTTTTCGGTTAAGACATGGCAGCCTTTTTCGATAGCATATATTGTCATAGGTGGATGCAGGTAATGAGGAGTGCAGATATGCACAACATCCAGGTTTTCTTTGTCAATCATTTCCTTGTAGTCAACATAGTGCTTACAGCCAACTTCCTTTGCCCATGCTTTGGCGCGGTCTTCTTTGTTATCACAAACCGCTATTAATTCGCAGCTTTCTAATGCATTTACAGGATAAATATGCATGGGTGAAACGTTCCCACAGCCGATAACTCCTACTCTAAACTTCATGTTAACACCTCACGTTAAATTATTAGTATAAGCTATTTTAGCATATAAACTCCTCGGTAGTAAGTTTCCATTCGAAATGAAAGCGCCAAAGCATACGTGCTGTCTGCCAAAGCTCTTGCAATACATCATCATGTGCCTTAAACCGGTATGCCATTGTCAAATCACTTCCTAAAATATGCCGCAACGCAAGCACTGCCGCCCGGGAAAGCCGTATGCTATAACCTGGTTTATGAACAGCGCATACCAGTCCTTCTGCAGAAATAAATGCTAGGTTTTCTACAATCTCACCACAGGTTACGCAGGCTTTTACTTCCGGCACAAGACCATAATAAGCGTAAAACCGCATAAAAAAAACGCCGATAACTTGCATGGGCGGTAAAAACGGTTTACATAAATGTGTAAGGGACTTAAGGATAATTTGTAATAAGTCATCACAGGCAACATCTTCCAGGAGGGTTTTCTCGCATACCTCTGCCAACAAATGAGCTGCCGTAAGACGGTCATAGTCTGTTCTTAAGCCATAAAAATTCTCGATAACCTCTGCCTGAGCCAGGGCGTGAAACCCACGCCCTACGGTTATCACAAAATCGGCATATGTAAATAGCTGCGCGGCAGCCATAAACTTACTTTTTGGCTTGCGGGCACCGCGCGCGTAAATCATCATCCGACCATGCTCTTTGCAAAGAAGCAATAACCGCTTGTCGGATTCGCCTGTCTCGTATTCTTTTAAAACCAGCCCTCTGGCTTTAATTGTCTCCATGGCGTGTCCTTGGATTAATGTCGTCTGTCGTATGGCTTTGCTTATAGGCTAGGTACATTCTTGGGTCACCCGATTGGGCAAACTGCTGCCAATAGTTTTTATGTTGTTCCATTTATATCCCCTTTATTTTTGGCGTTTTATTTCTCTATATATTTTGACCAACAACCCATGGGCTATGCTATCGAAAATCTGGTAAAGCTTTAAGAAGCTATGTTCATAGCTTCTTAAACAGGATTAGTAAGCCTAATTAATAAATTCCGCTGGTATTTCAACTGCTTGTCTGTGTATAACCAAAGTTTTTTAGCATAAAATCACTGTCACGCCAATTTTTTTTGACTTTAACCCATAATTCCAAATAAACTCTAAACCCTAAAAGCGCTTCGATATCCCGCCGTGCCGTTGCGCCTATGCGCTTTAGCATAGCCCCTTGCTTGCCGATAATAATGGCTTTATGACTATCTTTTTCGCAAAAAATATTTGCGCCGATATCCACCAAGGCAGAAGGGTCTTCCTCATCATGGCCTTCCCGTAGCTTGAAATGAGTGATATCTACCGCCATCCCATGGGGTACCTCTTCTTGCAAAAATGTCAGTGCCTTTTCGCGGATAATCTCTGCGGCGATTTGCCGCTCGGGTTGATCTGTAATTTGGTCGTCAGGAAAGTACATCGGCCCTTTTGGCAGTACCTTTCGTATCGCAGCAAGAAGCCCTGCTGTATTGTCTCCTTTTAGTGCCGAAAGGGGAATGATATCGCGAAAAGGGTATATCTGCCGGTATCGGTCGATAACGGCCAGCAAATCCTGCTTAGGTACTGTATCTACCTTGTTTATAGCTAAGAAAACAGGAGTATGCTTACCTGCCAAATTGGCCGTGTGCGCCTTTCCGCTTTCGGTATCGGCAACAACGGTTTGTTTTTTTCTGCCGCTTAGCCGCTCTATAATAGCCATATCTTCCGCCGGTATTTGCTTTTTAGGCTCCACCATATAAATAACTGCATCTGCCTCGCCAATGGTATTGACAGCACTTTTAACCATAAAATCCCCTAGCTTTGATGTCGGCTTATGAATCCCGGGGGTGTCTATAAAGACAATTTGGTAATCCTTCCCTGTAAGAATGCTGCGGATTTTATTGCGGGTGGTCTGGGGCTTATTGGTCACGATAGATATCTTTTCGCCTACAAAATGGTTCATAAGTGTGGATTTACCTACATTTGGCCGGCCTATTAATGTTACGAATCCGGAATAAAATTCTGTCATTTATGTCTCCTTTTGTAAATCTGTTTTTCATCGGACTTGCTGATTTATTCAAAAATCACATTTCCATTAGCCTGAAAAACACAAATCCAAACACGCCCAGGCTGCAGAGTAAGCGGTGTGCCATCCGGGAAATACCAGCGCATCGGTGCTAAATGGCTGTCCTTAGCCCAGCGTACCGGCTGATACCGCCCGCCGGAAATCAAATAACCTGTGCCTGTGCCCACAGTATCAACCGTGCGCCGTCCCACACCGTCAACAACACGCATGTTTGTAAACTGAATCAATACGTTGCCCACTGCAACCTGCTCGCCTGTTTCGGCATCTAAGTGGGGGCCGTGACGGTTTTCGGCCATATATAGCCCTGTGTCTGGGTCAAAAACAAACTTGCGAAAGTACAACTGGGAAAAAGGCACTGTTATAACATAAGCTTGCCCGCCTTCTGTGCTGGTTTGATGTAAATGAGAATCCCTAAATCTAAAATCAAACCCAAAAGCCCCGTTATCTTCCTGCCAATAATCGCGGATACCCCGGTTACTTAAATGAGTAAACAGCCGCTCGCTTCCGGTGTAGGAGCTATGCTCCAGCGGGCGCGTACCGGTATTAAACGCCCAATATGGGTATGTCCTGTCCCGCCAAAAAACAGACCCTTCAAGGGCCATACCGTCTAAGTTTGTAACCCTTAGTGAGCTAATCCGCGCGTAACCGCCGGGGCTGGACCCATGGTGGATAAAAAGCGCGTCATGATTTAACGCAAAATCGATAAAATAGTCTCGTGCCGAGCGCATTGGCCCCAGTTTTTCAGGGATGTACGACTGAAAAATACCCACAAGCCTGGTGACATCTCCTTCAGCTAAGACTTCGTATATAATATCGGCGGATGCAATGCCGCTCTGGGGAAGAGCTCTTGCGGAGTTATTAATAACTGCCGCAAACGGCCGGCGATATAATCCTTCCTCACAAATGGGCAAACCGGTTAAGCTGCTAAAAGGCCCGGCGGGCTCAACAAAAGGCAGAAATTCAAAAGGTGACTCCACCGCCCGGGATGAGGTTGTTGGCGGATCGTACCCTCCGGGTGGGGCAGGGGAGGGCATCTCTATAAATATATCTCCATTACGCCAGTCATCGTCCCCACCGCCGGAACATGCGGTAATGAGCATAACAGCCCCAATACTGAAAAGAATAAAAAAACGCCTTAATATCACCATAATTATCTCCTAATAACCGAAATAGCTACAATAACCCCTACAATTAGTGCCTGCACTGCAGCCAGAAGTACCGCACCTGCCGCTGCGTCTTTGGCTAGCTTTGCCAAAGGATGTGGCTTGCCCCTGCAATACATATCTACCAGAGCTTCTACTGCGGTATTAACCAGTTCTGTTGCCATCACAAAAAAAATGGAGAATCCTACTATAACAAAATAGACAAACTCTACCCTAAATACAACACAAGCCGCAATTGCCATAACAGCAAATATAATATGAATACGAA
>Ga0123355_10018505_pt1 | contig 11054 bp, 7 predicted proteins | sample TergutEmb28metaG_3_FD_89872 | JGI IMG/M metagenome (GOLD analysis project Ga0123355, IMG submission 89872) | Embiratermes neotenicus P1 segment gut microbial communities from Petit-Saut dam, French Guiana - Emb289 P1 | ecosystem: Host-associated > Arthropoda: Insects > Digestive system > Gut ...
ATGTGTGCTGTTTGTTACATGTCATTATATGTAATGTGTGCTGTTTGTTACATGTCATTATATATAATGTGTGCTGTTTGTTACATGTCATTATATGTAATGTGTGCTGTTTGTTACATATCATTATATGTAATGTGTGCTGTTTGTTACATGTCATTATATGTAATGTGTGCTCTCTTCTGTCAGGATGCAGTCACACACTACGTTCCCTTCTTTATTTCTACAGCATTGTACTGTATCATGCTAATGTAGTGTACTGTGATATAAATACAGTGCAGAACTAACACTACACTTAACTTTTTTCTAATGTGTGTCATTCCCACTGTCTTTATGAAGGGTATACATTACATCACATATTGCATGTTTCACTTGCTGGTGTAAGTTGTAGAGTGTAGCAGTGAGTGGTTTTAGAACTTCATGAATAACTTTTGCTTTAAAATAGATGGCATATATATATATATATACACACACACACACACACACACGCGTATACGTGCATTAAAACATATTATTTCCAATGTGTAACCTAGTTAAATGCTGGGTAGCTTGTGTACTGTTTCTTTCAAAGTATTTCTGTTTGGATCTGCAGTATTGTTCGATCTGACCATGCATTAAGCTTTCAACAGAAATTAATGATCTGTATTGAGCCATCTATTTTATATCAGATGGATTTGTCTTCAGCGTTTCTGGTTTCCTTGGCATGAGCTGCTTGTTTTGTATCTCCAGTTATTTGCTGTTGGTGTGTGAATTATGTAGCAATATACTTTAGCCTGCTTTTAAATCAAGTATTTCATATGTAGTGGTTTATTTGAACCAATATAGTGTCAAGGGTACCTGGTGTGTTGTTGTCAGTTGCATTAGATCGGAATGCTGTCAAAAGATCAACATTTTGTACATTCATGTGTTGAGAACAGGCTTTCCATCTACATATATATTCAGTACTTTGCCATTGTGTGAGATGGTTATCTTTATGTTGGTAGATGTTGTACCCAGAAGTGTCACATTTGAACTGCTGTGCAGAACATTTGAAATACCTTAAATTATGAAATATTTTGCTAATTTAATGACACACTGGTTTACTTTCAGATTATAAGCAGATGTCTGAAGTGACTTACAGCCTGTGTGTTCTGAATAGAGGAATCATTAAGAAGGGTTGACATGAGTGAGGTACATACTGAAACTTGCAACCAGAGTGCCAGTAATTGTACTACATGAAGCTGCTGAAGATATGTCTCCTGCCCTCAAGACAAGCCGTGTGTGTGTTTTGGTGATGTTTTCAGCAAAGTACTTTTGTAGTTTTTGTCATACCCTGTTGTGGCAGCTGTTATGAAGCATTGCATGCAAAACCCTCTGGACACCCTCTGGAATCTGTTTTTCTCCTGCCATTCATTGCACATTAGTATATATATGAGTCTTCTCAAAATGCTGGCCTCCAGATCCTGGGCAGGCAGACCTTGCACCTGCAAATATTTCAGGACAAAGATTTTGTCTTGAAAAATATCCCCCCCCCCCCAAATACTGTCTTTCAGTGCTTGCAAAGAACAGTTTGCTCACATTTGTCTTTTACTGGTTCCCACAGATAATACTCATAGTTACAGAAGTTCAGGAGGTGTGAAAGGGCACAATCCATGAATTCAGTAAATTAACTGAGAAGTCTGCTGTATTTGCCATGACATTACTGTCCATGATGTAATGACATCTTATTTTCTGTTTATTCCCATAATTAAAGTGTTGAAATTATTTAAATGTTGTGGGGTTGTTGTTCTGTGCAATAACATCAATTCTTTTATACCACACAACACCTGCAACACACAGGGTGTCAACTGTTCCAAGCTGAGGAACTGTATGAACTGGATGATTTTTTTCAGAACATCAGAGTCTGTCATTTTGGCTGTGTATGTTACCATTTCATACAAGCTGTGCTTTGGCTGAGAAAAATACAGGCTCACATACCTTCTGTTTGCCCTGCACTGAAATTCTCATTCATTGTTTGTCCACTGTACAGTGTATTGTTTTACACAGTGTTGTTGATGCAGCTTTTCTAACACAACTGTCATTGAGTGTCTCCTATAACATGTGCTTTGCATAAGTATTGTGTGACAAACACTTCTGTTCAGTTGAATGTGTACCACACATTGAGTAATTATGAAGCCACTTGCAGTCCAACTTACTGTCAATTTCAGCCTATAGTTCCTTGCAATACTGACCCCATTCCCATAGACCAGCTGTTATTTTCTTTGGCCCTGCACATACCGTCATCGTCATCCTAAATCTGCTGCCAGAATTTTAAGCTACTGTCCTTATTTTGTGCAGAGTTGTGGGTGCCACAGGCACACAGACTGTTTTCATTATATAAATAATCATTTCTCACGTTGGTTTAGATAAACCCATGCTGGCTTGTGGAGAGGACTCAACATGCGCAGTACTCAAATTTGTTGTGGGTTCTTTTGCACTTGATTCCAGTCTTATGGCATGATGTAGTATTCCTGTTATGAGATCTGGAAGTAAATTTGCTAATAATTATAAGGGAGCCCAAATTATTGGGTCATGGGGCAGTCCCCAGCAGATATCTGTGCTGCTGTTTCGTACATACTGTAGTCGTGGGACTGTCATGAGAGGAATCCAAAATACTCTCAGTTAAAAAATTACTGATGCATTTCACATGAGCAAATTACAATCAAATTCTGTATTATACCCAAATCGTGCCAGTTTCGAGATTAATTTGTTTAAGTGGAAAGTGGTGTTTATTCAGGTAGCTCAATCTCAGCTTAATAAAATATGTTAAACTGTACCAAAATGTAGTTCCATGACAATTCCTCTTTCTTAGAGAATTGTGCCTTGCTTATATGATGTTAGTGCACCTTTATAAACAGGGTGTGTATGTGTGTGACTTAAAATATTGTCTCAAAATGTACTGAAGAACTTGAGGTACAAGACACAATCCTTGGTCTTCAATGAACAGCTGGACTGTAAATTGTGAAGACATCAAAATGTAGGTATGTAGACTTGGGTGACATTTATAGAATTGTTCTAGCTAAAATGATGGTGAAAATGAATCATTTAATTCAGAATTGTGTGGTGTAATGCTGTGACAGGCAAAGTGAATGTGAGTGCTCATACAGAATTACAAAATAATAATATTTTTAGTTGTACCTTATTCTTATGTTTGTTGTACGCCTACGTATGATAAATTTGGTTACTGCATGTTTTGGCCAAAATAGGCCATCATCAGGAAGTGCAACATACCAAAAAATTCTAAGTAGAATTGTGGCATTATAGGTTGTTTGAATGTGCATGAATTCTCATTTTACAGTGGAGATATGATTTTAGAGGGTTATCGAGTAACATAATATAACAACTTCCCGGAGATTATTCCCACTTATTTTTCTATAACTTTAAAGTGATATTGCTCTGTAACCCTGTAAAAATTGTATCTACATTGTAAAATTAAATATCATTTAAATTCAAACATCTTATTACGCTGCATTTCTTCTTAGCAATTTTTGGTGTGCAGTATTATCTGGCGATGGCATGTTGCAGCTCCATCACGTAGTAAGCAGAGGTTTCTCAAATATATTCATAATAAACGTGCTCAGTTGTGATCAACTGTTTTCTTCATTATTGTTTATTATCACAGTGTTATGTGTGAATAAAGTTTAGATTACTGTCCCTGTCAAACAACTGTGTCATTTGAGATCTGTGCTCTTCTGCAATATTGCATACCTTAGAGTGGTAATTCTGTACCAGCGTTTCGGGATGACCTGTCGGTCCGATCTTAAAGGATCAAGAAGTCCGGAAACATTGGTAGAGAATTACATTGTATGCTGCGTAATATCCCAGAAGAGCACAGATCTCAGTTACTGAAAGCACACATGTTGTGTCACTTGTTTACTGCCTGCAAGTCTGTTCAATGTCTGTACAGTCACTACACAAACTTGAGTGTCACAGTCAGGAGTCCTGAAGCACTGGACATCAGGAATACTTTCTGTCAAGATGTGATCGGTCTGATTGTGAGTTTACCCTATAGGAGAGGTTCAGATGTATTTGTGACAGTGTCAGCGTCTAAGAAGTTGTGTTATTGACAATTAAACTTATGTACATGGTGAAGTATACTACCCTAATACTGTTACCATTGTTACATATTTTTGCATATACATGTTACCAGTTTTTGGTTTAAAAATATCTGAATAATTTCCATGGAAATCTGTCAACAGAATTTTTATGTGCATTGCAGGGAACCAATGAAATACTGTAATTTGTCACAGAATAAATACTGTCTTTTGGTGCATACTGTTGTCCAAAGTTAAGTCATACACATTCAGTGCAGTGTCACGCTAACTGCTCAGTGGCACTGTGTATGTTCTTCTGTGACTAATGAATTCTACTTTCAGACCCGGTGATAAGATTCTGTCATGTACAAAGAGTCCTGGACAAAACTGGTGATTTTCATGGCCTTTTAATTAGAAAATGGCATAATCTTCTGCTGGTTCAATGCCTCCGTGGCCACATCTGATGTCTGTAATGCCAATAAATCTAACCCATAGGTTGTTAATACTCTTGATGCCTTTTGCAATGCCCTTGACCTACCCAACACTCCAAGTTCCAAATCTCATATCCATTTTCCATTGTCCTATTAGATGTGACGTGTGTAAGAAATCATTCAGGTGGCAGCATCATTTGGAGTTGCAGCTTTGTATTCATGCTGGGGAGCATCTGTTAGCATGTGACATTTGTGAGAAATCTTTCTTCCTGGAGAGTTATTTCAAGTTCTGTCAACATGTACAACACAGTGGGGTGCATCTGTTTTCATGAGATGTATGTAAGAAATCTTTTGCAGTGGAAAGCCACTTGGACAGTCACCTATGCATTTATCTTAGGAGTGTCCATTTTCATGTGCAAGAAATCATTCAGGACACAGCATAATTTGAAGTGGCATCTATGCACTTGTGCTGAGTATTGTCCATTTTCATGTGATGTTTGTAAGAAACTTTTCAGCAATCAGGGAAATCTGAAGATTCGTCTGTGCACTGATACTGGGGAATGCCCATTCTCTGTTATTATTTGTAAGACATCATACACATTCCATAGTATTTGGAATTTGCATTTGTGTGCGCATACTGGGCAGTGTGTGTGTTAATGTGATGTGTGTGAGAAATCGTTCAGGAAGCCAATACATCTGAATTGATATGAAATTATCCTTGTAATTTCCTTATATGGATAGTCTGCACATATTTGTGTAACTGAAGTTTGAATTATATTTTAAATGACACTTATCGTTTCCTCAGAAGATCATGATGGCAGACACTGAACTGATGGTGCAGGCTGATGACAGACACTGAACTGACAGTGCAGGCTGATGGCAAACACTCAACTGACAGTGGTTCAGTTTTGATCATTATTACACACGATTATTTTTTTAATTTCATATTTTCATAAATTCCTTTTGGCTTCATTTTTCCACTGTCAATAGTTTGGTGCTGTTTCATAAATTTTCTTTCCCAATTTGCGATAATATGTGTGTTACTGTGTATTGTGTTGTGTTACTGTGTGTAGTGTGTTACTGTGTAGTGTTGTGTTGTTACTGTGTGTTGTGTTGTTTTCAATTTGTGTATGTGTACTGTACTTGCAGCGGCGATGAATGAAATACAGTATGCTGAATTTGTGTGAGCCTTGGTGATGGAGCAAGTGATGCTGGATATGTTATATGTTGGTAGCAGTGATGTGTGTACAGCCATTAGCATGTCTGGCATGTTGAAGTGGCAGTGAACCCAGTATTGCTTTCCGTCGCAGATAACACATGCACTACTTTGACATCGAACTGAAGTGGCAGCTAACCGCCTAGTGGCCTGATTGTAATCTGAACAGTGAGATATGTCCAGCTGCCTGCCTGACTGCAGTTACGGTGGATACCACGACATGTACTGTACGTTGCTTAAAATACTTGTTTTCCACTGCAAGAGTGGTCACACGAACGCACGTCAATGATACGTCACACGTACACTGCCAGTCTTATTTAGGCGAACGGGACGATGGAGGGGGAGGACATAAACCACTCGCTAATGGCTGAACGGTCCGGGGATCGAATCCCGGTGAGGGCATGGTTTTCCGCACCCGTCCAGACCGGCCCTGGGGCCCACCCGGCCTCCTATACATTGGGTTCTGGGGTTTTCCCGGGGGTAAAGCGGTCGGGGCGTGGCGTCGACCACCCACCTCCATCTAGCGCCGAGGTTAAAGAAAGAGTAGAGATACCTTACTCCCCTTCAGGGCCTTCGTGGCCTGTTCGAGGGTGAAATTTACCTTTATTACATATTCTGAATATGTGCTGACAAAGGTACTCAGCCTGCAATGCGCATGTCTCATATTGCCATCTGTGGCCAACTCGACTCTACAGTATTTTTCCACATTATCTCATTACGGGCACAAGTTTAGGAAAAAAACGTTAATGAATATAGAATGTGTGTTTTTATTTTTCCTACAACTTTTGTCTGAAGCATTTCTCATTCTAAGGAGAAATGAGCATGATATCAAAAATGTATATTGGTCTGCGTGTAAAGTACCGGTTATTCTTGTCATATTTTTATTAAACTAATTTTCTCGGCAGGTTTTCGAAAAATACTCAATTACAAAGTTTTGTGAAAATCTGCCTATTGGGAGCTGGGTTGCTTCATGCGGACAGACGAACAGGCATGACCAAGCTAATAGTCACTTTTCACAAGTTTGCGAACGCGCCTGCCATTGGTTGTGTGCCGTTCCTTGCCTGTGTCTTCATCTAGTGGTAGCTGCCGTAGCTACCGGAAGTGACTGCCTCATAATGTCATCTAGTGGCGCGGAAGATAGGCCGTGAAAGTTAATCTTGAAATTCCACACGCCCTCGTTCAGCCGGTTGTTAAAAATCGCTATTTGCGTGCCAGGATGAGCACGCAGACTGAGGAAGATAGGATTGCTATGTTGTGTTCGTTTGTAGGACATGTGCTGATTGTTAGGGGAATGCTGGGAACTAATCAGGCGGCTATGCGGGACTTGATACAATTGTACATGCGCAGCAGCTCAACACACTAATATCTACACAAAAAGTAGCAGTTGCGAGTGGACTAGAGTGTGGTGTGTCCTGACGGTGTACGGTTGGTGGCTGAAATGTGTGTGTGAGAGACGTTATATTGGCCATCCTGACACGTAGTAAGGTTTAGGTCGCAGCAGCTATGCACGACAGCAAAACGAAGGTACAGATTTTACTGATATCAGCTCTTCTGTAGACGTATTGTACTGACCGGTTTGTTACTGCATAAATATTTGTGCGCTGTTGTGGCAGCAGTGGCACTGAGTCATGGCATGCCAATACGAAACTTGCTGTGAGCAGTTCAAATGGTTCACATTTTCCGGTATTTCGAGATGTTTTATAAAAGTAACGTAATGGGGAAAAAAGGTAACATTTGTGCAAGTGTATGACACCTGCAGAGCGCTTGTAATGTAACGTAATGTGCCGCAGTGCAGGCTGGCCAGTTTAGTGCACGTCTTGCAACCTGTGTGGTTATGTAAGATCGTTATCATATTTGGCAAAGGTAAGGTATTACATATGACAGGTTTATTGAATTGAAGACTGCAAGTTAATGCTGAGTTGTCTTCGTTGTGGGCCCAATAGCGACTGCAGTTCCGAGCGACGTACTCCAACCATATATATATATATATATATATATGTCGGAATGTGTTTTTAAAATGACATTGCAGTCAGACTGTCCAGTATGTACTGTACCCAGTGGAAGGTATCTAGCTACGTGGCATGTGGTTATTTCGGTTGATTGGCAACTGCCGTACGGTACCGGTCTGTTGTTAATGTATTGCTGATGGATCCATTGAGCTTTTAAAAGACCTAATGAAAATACTTTTCAATCCAGCGCTCCCCGACTTCTTTAAGAGCGTTGCCTATTGGCAGGTTCCCAGGCTCTGCCCATTTGTTCTGCGGGTGATAGCGACATGGAGGTGAAGATGAGTATGAAGCGTTGGGGGAATGATACTGGCAGAGGAAAGCGGAAGAAGTCGGAGAAAAATCAGCCACTTTGTGCACCACAAGTGGACTGACCTGGGATCGAGACCTTCGACCCGCAGCCTGAGCAGTGACACGGCCTCTAAAAGACTACGTCAGAGTCTCTGCTATCAAATGCTACCCCACTTCCGAAAGAGCGTTTGTATTTTGAAGGTTCCCAAGCTTCTCCCACTTGTCCGTCTGGTCGAAGCAGTTTGTAGATGGAGGTGAGGATGGAGCATTGGTGGAATGGTATTGACAGGGTACAACTGAAGTACTCGGAGAAGTGCCTGTCCCAGTGCCACATGGCCCACCACAAATCTCACGTAGGCTGGCCGGGCATCGAACCGAGGTCTCCGCAGTGGGAGGCCGGTGACTAACCGCCTGAGCCACGGAACGACCCAGAGGGCCAGAAGACTAAAATAATTTGAATTGTATTTAAAGATTCAGTCCGTACCGCGCAATAAACACTCCGTCTAGGTTATAAAAACCAGTCAGTTAATGTTGTATAGGGAAATAATCGCTGTTTGTTCTGAGATACATAAAATGTACGTAAAATTTATTCTGTAGGCAGAACTCGTCAATTTTGATTGTTAAATCTGGTGGTACATGCAGTAACCACTGGGCTTAGCTATTGGCAACATATTCAGAAGTCTCGCATGATGTGATACCCGAGCTGCGGTTATTCGCTTATTTCAGGACACTGGTTTGTTCCTTCAAGCACGTAATCTTCAGACTGTGGTTTTCGTGAGGTCCTAACGAATGCTTAGACCCTGCAATGCAATCGGTGACGATATTCGTGTGGTGCTTCCACATCGCGTATTTACGTGTTTATCTTGTTATACGCACAACAGGCAGTATGTCAGCCTATTTATAGACCACGGTGTTTTGTCATGCGCTGCCGGCAGTGCTGTTACATAATAACGCCGACCAAGGTGACCCTGAGATAAACCGCTCTTGCTATTATGTGTTGGCCTTGGGAAGGTCCGCAATGCGTGCCTTTAAAATTACGCACCTGGCGATTATCTATTTACACAGGAGTGGTGGCTTCTGTACATTCAGAATTACACAGAATGGGGCGTCATATATATATATATATATATATATATATATATATATCTTGATTACCCAGTGCAATCATATTTCTTTTGCAGGATTTGTAATAAATGTGTTCGTGTATGGAGTGGGTGTAGGCCATTTTACTGTATTGGCAATTTGGTGCAGGCCGGTGCAGTGTATTGGCTAGTTCGTGCAGGCCGGTGCAGTGTATTGGCAATTTGGTGCAGGCCGGTGTACTGTATTGGCAATTTGGTGCAGGCCGGTGCAGTGTATTGGCTAATTCGTGCAGGCCGGTGCAGTGTATTGGCAATTTGGTGCAGGCCGGTGTACTGTATTGGCAATTTGGTGCAGGCCGGTGCAGTGTATTGGCTTGTTGGTGCAGTGTATTGGCTAGTTCGTGCAGGCCGGTGCAGTGTATTGGCAATTTGGTGCATGCCGGTGCACTGCATTGGCAGTTTGGTGCAGGCCGGTGCAGTGTATTGGCTAGTTCGTGCAGGCCGGTGCAGTGTATTGGCAATTTGGTGCAGGCCGGTGTACTGTATTGGCAGTTTGGTGCAGGCCGGTGCAGTGTATTGGCTTGTTGGTGCAGTGTATTGGCTAGTTCGTGCAGGCCGGTGCAGTGTATTGGCAATTTGGTGCATGCCGGTGCACTGTATTGGCAAGTTGGTGTAGGCCAGTGCACTGTATTGGCAAGTTGATGCAGGCCGGTGCAGTGTATTGGCTAGTTGGTGCATTGTATTTGCCAGCTGGTGTAGGCCGGTGCACTGTATTGGCAACTTGGTGCAGGCCGGTGCACTATATTGGCTAGCCCAAGTTCATCGTCATTATATATCTCCATAAAAGGTGGTGGTACAGTTGCGTGTGCTTAACCCCTTGCAGTCAGTGGTCACTACACATACCGCCCGGTTTAACATTCACAAATTATACGTTCTGCCCACTTACTTATTACTTACTCCATGGAGCAGAGTCCTTCTTGAGAAGCTGGCCGATTTTCAGGTAGTCAAGAAATTCCCCACATTTTATGGAACCCGAAGGTTCATTACCGCATTCACAAGTGCCCACCACCTGTCCCTATCCTGAACCAGCTCGATCCAGTCCATACCCCCACATCCCACTTCCTGAAGATCCATGTTAATATTATCCTCCCATCTGCACCTGGGTTTTCCAAATGGTCTCTTTCCCTCAGGTTTCCCTGTACACACCTCACCTGTCACCCCATACACGCTACATGCCCCGCCCATCTCATTCTCCGTTTGATCACCCGAACAATTTTGGTTGAGGACTACAGGTCATTAAGCTCATTATGATGTAGTTTTCTCCTCTCCCCTGTTACCTCGTCCCACTTAGGCCCAAATATTCTTCTCAAGTACCTTCAGCCTACGTTCCTCCCTCAGTATGAGCGATCAAGTTTCACACCCATACAAACAACAGGCAAAATTATAGTTCTGTATATCTTAATATTGAAATTTTTGGATAGCAAAACTTTCTGCCCACACAATGTATTTGTGTGTTTTGTGTGGATCTCAGAACAAACAGCGATTATTTCCCTATTCAGCATTAACTGGTTGGTTTTTATAACAGAATGTTTACTGCGCGGTACGGACTGGGTCTTTGTATAAAAATCTGGTTAATCTTATTCGTGAAATGGTTAATTCAGCAGACTGCTGTACAAGTGGTGGCCTGTGTCAAGCAGCCGTTACAGAATGCTACGAGCAAATCGCTGTGCCAGCCGTAAACATGAGACATAACTCAGAACATCCGCTGTTGGCGTCACATGATTATCGAAACTTCGTCGAAGATCATCGATACGAAAGTGGAAATGACAGTTCTGTGTCATTATTAGCAATACGCTGTGTACGTTCCCGCTGTTACGAAGCAACTGCAGAACAGCACAACGCGTCTCATGGGGGGGGGGGGGGGGGGCCATGGGGTGCCAAAAAAGTAGGGTTTTGTTGTGCGGGGGGGGGAGAAGGGC
>Ga0123355_10018506_pt1 | contig 11053 bp, 11 predicted proteins | sample TergutEmb28metaG_3_FD_89872 | JGI IMG/M metagenome (GOLD analysis project Ga0123355, IMG submission 89872) | Embiratermes neotenicus P1 segment gut microbial communities from Petit-Saut dam, French Guiana - Emb289 P1 | ecosystem: Host-associated > Arthropoda: Insects > Digestive system > Gut ...
AGCGCAAAAAGATGGGCAACCTAAATTGGCTGCCCATCTTTCTCTGATGAACCTTATCTCAACTACCCAAGCCCAAGTAAAAAATTTTTTTACTGCGGGTTTGAGTAAGGTATTTTTGGTGCGGTCGACAGGACTTGAACCTGCACGGCTATTAACCACAAGATCCTTAGTCTTGCGCGTATACCAGTTCCGCCACGACCGCGTTCGCATTTAACACAAGGTGCATTATACACTATATAGGACATAATGTCAAGCCTTTTACGATATATTTATTATTTTATAGAGGAATTACTTTGAAATAGCACTTTAATTAAAATCACACCCTCGTATGCCGACGAGGGTGTGTAATAATAGCAACCGAGATGGTCATTCCCGGCTTTGTTACTAACTAGTTTGGATGTTACCGGTTAATTATTATTCTGGGCAACAAAGGGGGCATGGCACATAAGGCGGCAATAATATGTTCATCGGATTTATGAGTCCACCGTCCGAAGCGCAGCGCGGGCACGGCGGCAACGCAGGATCCCCGCTACATGCGTGTATAGGAATAATAATCCCGATCGCCAAAGAAACTACCATAAACAAAGCTATTACTACATTTCTTGTCTTTTTCACTATAGATCACTCTCCAATATTTTTTTCATATATTTAGAAGCAAGCTCCATATATTCAAATGCAATTTTATAATTTTCTTGTTGTTTATGAAATTTTGCCGCTATTTCATAATATTCGACAATCATACTATAACGCATATCAGATAACATTATCGGCAACGCCGTATTGGCAAAAAAGTCCAACGAATCCTGCTCGTGTATGTTAATAATATACTTAATCGCTAAGAATTCAATTTGTAAGATTGAATCATCCTTTGACAGTGAAATACCTTCATCTAGACAATCAATCACAAGGCTTTCATTATTTTTCTTAAAATAATTTTTTGCTTTTAACAGCAAAGTAACGGTATAATTTCTATCGCCATACTCAAACTGTCTTATAGCTTCTTCACATTGTTCAAGCGATTTATCGTACGCACCCATCCTCATTAAAACATAAGCGTAGGCATAATGTATTTGACCTATTATCGGCTTGAACGAATGACGAACTTCTTCTAGCTCCACGCACGTATCTAGGGTTTTAAACGCTTCCTCAAACATACCCATATTTGCATAATTAATCGCTAAAAGTACATTTGTTTGGTTTAAAATAAACTCTGTATCCTTTGCTATGACACGCGCTTTCAGAATAAATTCAACAGCTTTGTACGTATAGCCAAAAATAGTATAACATTGCGCAAGATTGTAAAGTACACCAAAACTTGTAGTGCGTAGTTTTTCACTGATTATATACGCCTCGAACAAATCTTCATAAGCGGCCTTATATCTATAGGAATGCATCGAATCCGTACCGCGCATAATTAGGAAACGAGATTTGTTTACCGGGGATAATTCGCTTAAATTCCTAGCGATTTCTTTTAGCACCCTTTTCGCAGACTCTTCGTCGTTTTTTATACGATAAAAACTAATGCTAATAAGCTTATATAGTATTAGTAAATCCCGCTCCTGTGAAAGTTCGGCTTTTCGTTCCAAATCAGGCTGGCATTCTTCGGCGGCTTCTACAAGCCAGTTGTTAATCTTATCACGCCAGCTCCAAAGCTCACTTTCGAAATCCACAACTTCCTGATCCGTTAACGGAACATCCGAAGCACCCAAAGCATCCTTATATCTCAGTAAAACATCCGGTGATATAACACGTTTACCGGTTTCCATCTTACCAATGTGTGTTGGATCATATCCTAACTTTTGGGCTACATACTCCTGCGTCAAATGTTTCTGTTTCCTTATCGCCTTAAGTTTAGCATAAACCTTCACTTTTAGTCAATCCCCTTTTAGCAGACAAATATATCTCATATATAAAGTGAGATAAACGTTGCAAATTCAACATAATTTATATAGATAAAACAAAAACCAGACAAAATCATGCAAAAACCGACAAAATAAACCAAATATCTTAATATTATACTATAAATCTTTTTGTTTGTCCAGTTATTTTATTCAATTAAATAATTGCATATTTTGTCCTTAAAAGAAATAGTATTAACTATAATAATGTGAGGAGGTCGCCTTAGATGATGAAGGGACCTAAGATTATGGTTTTTCACATAAGACAATTAATAAAAACCGCCGTGTTTGTGGTTGCGGGCGTCGCGATTATTTTACTTTTGATATGGCTGCTGTCGCCGGGAGGGGACGGAGACGAACGTGGTGCACGCAGGGATGCCCCGCGGGAGCGAAACAGGCAAGCAGCGAGTTTTACCTTATCGGCGGAAGAAGCTTTCGGCAGCATATTGTTTTTGCCGGGTACATACAGAACAGCCGTTATGATGGGCGAAGAAACAGTTTATGTAAAGGTTACGGTAGATGCGTTCCACATTGTGGATATTGCGTTGTCGGGCATATCGTACGATCACGCCGAGATGTTCCCTCTCGTAAACCCGATACTGGCGGCGTTAAGGCATGATATACTGCATTATCAAAGCCTTAGCGTGAGCCTACCGACGGAAGGGCCGATAACGGGGCAGATTTTATTGGACGCCGTAACGCAAGCCATCAACCAAGCTTACGCCTTTGTATGGGCAAACCCGGGTCCGGAAAATGCGCTCCGCAGATAACAAAGGGTCGCTTGCCGCCGTATTTGTCTTTGTAAGCCTTATGGTTGGTGCCGGGTTCGCGTCCGGCAGAGAACTTTTGGCGTTTTTTGGCAGATTCGGTATGGTAGCCGGGGTTTTAGGATTTTTAATATCATGCATTATTTTAGTAACCGTAGGTCGCGCGGTGCTTGTAATATCGCGCCGCGCAGGCGTTTTGGATTACGCCGGGTTCATGTCGATTATCTTTGCCAAAAGTAAGGTTTTACGTGCCGCCGTGATCGTGCTTGTAAACATTTTTATTTTTATAATGATGTCCGTAATGTTTGCCGGTTTTGGCGAAACGCTCAGTACAGCTAGCGGCTTAACTTACTCGGCCGGGGTCGTGGTTATATCAGGTTTGTGCTTTATCGTATTTTTGTTTGATATAAAAGGCATCGTTCGCGTTAGCGCGGTGCTTGCGCCGGTTTTGATTATAGGCGGATTAGTACTTGGTTTATATTTAACAATCTCATCAAATGCCAATATCACGGAAAACGACGCGCCATTGACATCCTTAGCCTCGACGGCTCGCATGGGCGCAGTTTACGCATCGTACAATTTACTAACCGGCGTAGCCGTACTTGCAAGCCTTGGCAAAACCTTAAAAAACCCTGACATTAATAAACAAACACGAAGGATCGCATTATTTTCCGGAGGTATGATATTTGTCCTCGGCCTAGTATTCTTAGTGCCTATCATAAATAACATACATACCTTGGGAAACGCGCCGCTACCGCTGTATGTTCTGGTCAGCAACGGACATATTGCCCTATTCTATGTATATATGGCTGTATTTATGGCGGCAATCATAACAACCGCCGTATCCAGCGGCTTTGCAGTTATAGAGTGGTTAAAATCGGTGACAGAAAGAAAAATACCGCACACAATCATTAACCTAATTGTCACCGTAGGCGGTTTGGCCTTTGCACACGTCGGCTTCGCAACTCTTATAGACAGGGTTTACCCATTTTTCGGTTATCTTGGTTTATTTATTATCGCAGCCATTTTGTGGCATTGGTTATTTAAAATCTATGTAAAATAATGCGGATATTTTGTCCGGTTTTACTTACAAAACCCGTAAATTCAACATTCATTTTGTCCGGTTTTTAATTAAGCATTATTTTGTCTCAAAGATATTTAATGTCCGCAATTTCCTCTGTATTATTCCATTTACCCGCGATAATTTTGGCCTTCTCCAAATGGAAGAGGGCTTTTTCTTTGCTCTCACAAACATAAAAAACGCCACAAAGACGGGCGATGGAAAATTACAAGAACTTCATTAACTGCTAAAAATAAAATGCCCAAGTTCGTGGAGTATAACTCCAAACAGAACCGGGCCAAAGATAGTATACTGTTTTTAACGAAAAGTACGTTTTATAATCGCTTTCACCTGATCATTCCAAAATCCCTAAACGGAAGCAACCTAAAAGTCACCCTGCCCGTAATATCCTCGACAGGGATGTCACCAACCTCTATAAAACGTGAATCCTTGGATTGAATTCGGTTATCGCCAAGAACAAAAACGGCACCCTCTGCAACCGTATGAGGAAACCGCACGGAGCCAACACCGCTTCCAGCCGCGCCAAACTCCTCCGCAAGGGGTATACCGTTTACAAAAACGTACCCGGCGATAAAATCAACCTCATCACCAGAGACAGCAACGATGCGTTTGATGAGATGCCTCTCAGGGTTCTCCGGATCCGGGAATGTAACTATATCGCCTTGTCTTGGCTCATTAAACCAATATGCAACTTTGTTAATAACAACAATTTGACCGTGGCGCAAAGTATCGTTCATAGAAACGCCATCAACGATGCCCGTGCGCGCCACGTAATTGTATACAACAAAAAACACCACCGCCGCAATGGCCAAAGCAAAAGCGTACTCAACCACTTCACGCAGGATCTTGTTCTTAATGCGTCTTTTAAACACCCGTTTTAATAGGTTATCTCTTTAACCTTTGCGGCTTTACCAACGCGGTCACGAAGGTAGAAGAGTTTTGCACGGCGTACTTTACCGCGGCGAACAACTTCAATACGCTCCAGGCGCGGAGAGTGGATAGGCCATGTCTTTTCTACGCCAACGCCATAAGACATGCGGCGAACGGTAAATGTTTCACGCACTCCGCCGTTTTGCTTCCTAATAACGATGCCTTGGAACATTTGTACGCGTTCCTTAGCGCCTTCTACGATTTTTCCGTAAACCTTAACCGTGTCACCAATGTTGAATGGGGCAAGGTCGCTGCGAAGTTGCTCGCCTTCAAGTTGCTGAATAATTTGTGTCAAGGGTATTCTCCTTTACTCTTTCTGTAACAAAGAGCTAGTATAACATAATTAAAATTATTTTTCAATACCCAAATTACAATTTTATTAAAAACATTTCAAAATATATGAACGATTACAATCTCCCTTGACAAATTCCGCATATAGCTGTATACTTTTATCAATAACATATAGGAGAAAACCAATGGCGTTGAGGAACTTAAGATTATTTGGCGACGATATACTTCACAAAAAATCCCGCCCTGTTATAGAATTTGATGAAAAACTGCATATTTTGCTGGGCGACATGTGGGATACTTTGGCCGAGCAAAACGGCATGGGGTTAGCCGGTGTACAGGTTGGCATCTTACGCCGCGTCGTGATTGTTGATGTCCCTATCATGGACGATGACAATCCCTGTGAAACTGATTACGGTAAATACGAGCTTATAAACCCCGAGGTTTTGGAGCAGGATGGCGAGGATGAAATGAAGGAAGGCTGCCTTTCCCTCCCAGGTAAGTCTGCACCGCTTATACGCCCGGCACTTGTCGTGGTTAAGGCGCAGGACAGGTTTGGCGAATGGCGAACGTTTACAGCAACAAACCTACTAGCCCGCGCTGTCTGCCACGAGGTTGACCACCTTAACGGTGTTCTCTACACGGACTTGATCGAACCAGGGACATTGCAAGATAATTCTGAGGATTTTGAATGAAGATAATCTTCTTTGGCGCACCGGATTTCGCCGCGGCTAGCTTACGCTCACTCTTATCGTCGGATAAACATACTGTATGCGCGGTCGTTTCACAACCTGACAGGCCAAAGGGCAGGAGCGGCAAGCCCGTACCCACTCCAGTTTCGCAAATGGCAGAAGATGCCGGTATTATTACACTAAAACCGGATAATGTGAAAGACGCAGAGCCAATTGCGTTACTTAGACAATTCAATGCAGATATTTTCGTAGTTGCCGCTTATGGGCAATTTTTAAATAAAACATTGCTGACCATGCCTCGCTTTGGCGCAGTTAACGTACACGCCTCGCTGCTACCAAAGTACCGCGGTGCGTCACCCGTACAGATGGCCATCGTAAATGGTGAAGAAAAAACCGGTATCACCATCATGCAGATGGATAAAGGCATGGACACGGGTGATATTTTACACGCCGAAGAAATACCGATTGCTGGCGACGATACTTACCATACTTTACTTGATAAATTGGCAGTCTTGGGCGGTAAGGCTTTATTAAATGCCATTGATAAAATAAATAGAGGCATAGCCATACCACATCCACAAGACAACGCCGCCGCAACCTATGCCCCCCTACTTACAAAGGATATGGGCGTTATTGATTTCAACGCCCCCCCATACAAGATATACAGCCTCGTGCGTGGCTTTAATCCATGGCCCGGCACAACGGCGGAAATTTACGGGGAAACGTTTAAGATATGGCATGTTCAACCGACGGATTTGATCCACGGCGAACAGGTCGGCACGATTATACCCTGCGATAATAAGTTGCAAATATGTTGCGGAAATAATGGGGTTTTAGATATCCTAGAACTTCAAGCACACGGCGGTAAACGGTTAACCGCAGCAGAATTTTTACGAGGAAGGCGATAAGCTTATAGAATATAGGAGGATTTTAATATGAAATATGTATGTGATATTTGCGGTTGGGTTTTTGATGAAGCAATTGGTGACCCGGACAACGGCATAACCCAAGGCACGAAGTGGAACGACCTTCCAAACGAGGAAACCTGCCCCCTATGTTTGGTTGGGAAAGACCAGTTTTCGGAAGATAATTAAATAGTAGACATGGTATTTAAAGCAAACGAATAATTTTTCCTCCGCTGTATACTTTACCTGAAAAATGGAAAATATTCTCATATAAAACTTAAGGTGGTTCATATGGGGAAAAAGTATATCAGCGACAACAAACGTATTATCCTAATTACCGGTGACAAGGATAAGTGGTACGAGCAAGCAATTTTTATTGTGAAAAAAGATGTCGGCACAATTTCCAACGCAGATGCGTTGATTGATGAAGCTGAGCGTATTATTAACTCATATCTGACAGAAAACCCTGAAGACGAAGAAGAATCAAGTTACACCCCTATCGTTTCCGTAAATAATAAAATAAACCGGCGCAAGTCACCACTGGCGGCATTTTTAAATTTGCTGCTTGTGTGCGTTGCGTCCGGTTTTTTTGTATTACTGCTGCAAAATATCTTTTGGTAATAACGTTCGAAGTTTCTCCCGCGCGCGGGAAAGGCGTGACTTTACAGTACCCATCGTAAGCCCTGCGGCAACGGCAAGATCCTCATAGCTTAGCCCTTCAATATCCCTCATGATTATTAAAGATTTGTATTTAAGCGGCAGTTTATCTATCGCCTCTAAAATTACGTTTTGTTTCACCTTAGCCGCATAGATTTCTTCAGGCCCTAAATCTTTAGATTCATATTGTACTTCGTAATCATTTTCTTCCGATTCATAAATACGGCTAAGCGACTCGTTCACCTGCTTTTTCCGTTTACGCAGCTCGTCTATACATGTATTATTAGCGATCGCACACGACCAGGATTTGAAAGACTGCAGCTCACGGCATTTATGTATATTCTTCCATATTTTAATAATCGTATCCTGTGCCGCGTCGCGCGCATCCCACTGGTTGCCAAGCATACGTAGGCATATTGAAAAAATCAATTGCTCGTACTCGGCAATCAATTTTTCGAACGCAACGGCATCGCCGTCCACAGCTTGTCTAAAAATATCCTTGCTTATCATATACCTACCTTCTTGCAGGATATGTATTGAATATCTCTAAAATACCACGCGCCGTCGCCTCGGCCGCCTGCTGGCGGAACGCATCTGTCGCGATAAGTGCCGCGTCCTGCGGATTGGTGATAAACGCGTACTCTATCAATACCGCAGGCATGTTTGTATACACCAAAACGCGGTAATGGTGGCTCTTTATTCCCCTATCAACCGTACCCAATGTACTGATCAGGTTTCTCTGTATAATTTCTGCCGCGCGTTCGCTGTTTAATCCTGTACGCGGATCGCCCTCATTCATCCAAAAATACGTCTCCGTACCCCTCACATGCGCGCTGTAAAAGCCGTTAAGGTGGATAGAAACAAATAGATCCGCTCCGAGGTTGTTTGCAAAGTCAACTCGACTGTCTAGGCTGACCGTAACGTCGGCATGTCTCGTCATATAGACCCTAAGGCCTTGCGCCTCCAAAATTGCAGCTACGCGCTGTGCTATGTCCAAAGCAACATGCGCCTCTATAAGGCCAAACGGCGGACCTCCCGGGAATTGGAGCGTACCAGGCTGGCGACCGCCGTGGCCAGGGTCAATAACTACGATACGGCCAAAAACATCGCGCGGCAAAACCGCTTGGATGAAGATATTGTTCGCATCCTCCCAAACCCTAAACGCCATTATACGGTTTTGGTGGAAGCGAAGCGACGTAACCCCCCCTTCCGTAACGACGTCGATATGGTTTATAAACCTGTCGCGCACGACAAGGCTTCCATCACCGAAATACCAGCTAAAATCACCAGGCAAGAAAAATATATGCTCAAAGTTGACATAGTTCTCAACCTGCATAATTGCGGAAATCGGCAGGTTTAAGCCGGATGTTTTGGGTATCCTCAATGTGCTTGTGTAGCTGTCGTAATACAGATTTTGGTGCGTTGGGCGGCGGAGGCGGATGATCGTCGTATATCCGTCGAAAATAACGTCATACGCCGCCTGCTCTCGTATATCGATGGAAACGCGCGCCGTGCCCGCATTAAGCTGCGTTGCGCGCACGCCAGTTGCAAAATTGCCGTTTACGTCAAAGTTCAAGGGTACTCGAACTAAACCTAGAGGTATATCAATAATAAAGACATCCGGCACCATCTGCGGAAAAATGTTTACAACCGGCGCAATATGCCCATGGATGTAAATAAGATCCGAAAACCCATCCGACCAAAAATCCACCCCGGAGATCTCGTTTTGGAGTAAAGTGACAACGATTGCCGTCCTGTCTTCCGTAAAGGCAACGCTGTAGCTAAGCGGCTCGGCAAGGTCGAAGACGAAGCGCGTTATCAGCTCCGGTTCCACATCGTGCTGTGCACCGCGGACAGAACGCAGGAAGGACATGCCTATATGCCGCTCAAACCCACCAATCATATTTTCCGCGTTAAAGATATCTATAACCAGGCGGTTGTCCGGTAAGAGAAACCGTTCCACACGCGATATCGGAGATGTTGCGACTATGTAAAAAGAGCGTGGATTGTTTGGATCAAACTCCAAATCTATAATGCCAGTAGGTCCAAAGTTCATAACCGGCAGTGGACCTGGATTTATATCAACAGCAAGGTCAATATGCCCTGGGATAAGGCTTCCGCCGTTACCGCCAAGGCCAATGTCATACAAATGCCCGTCACGGCTGCCGTTCTGCGATATCCAATCCTGTTGGTCAACCGGCGGCCATCCCGGCTCTATATTCTGCTGGGTAAGCAAATGTCCGCTGTATAGCACGACGGTGCGCGTTTCGTCGATCCAGTCCACGATAAATCCAAGTTGCCGCGCCACACAGCGCACCGGCACCATCATGCGGCCATTAATCGTCTTCGCTGGATTATCCAAAGCTACGAGAAACCCATCGTCCACATTCATAAACGGAGACCCGTCCCGTAGGGCGATTCGAGTGCCGCCAAATTCCACGGTTGCCATGTCCAACCAATCGTCCCAAGTAACCGTTGCGCCAAGTAGCCGAAATGCATCGCGCAGTGGAAGGAACGTCCTGCCATGCAGTAGTATGGGCGGCATGTCCCCTCCGAAATACTCCACAACTTCACCGTTTATGATTAACGTAACGCGCGGTTCGTTATATTCGATAATGCCTTCGGATGTATGTAATGTAAGTATCGTCCGTTCAGAATCAGCGGACAACACCGTTGGTAATAAAAATACAAGAAGAGCAGCCGTTACGTATATAAGTTTTAGGAAAATACGGTATCTCAAGATTACACCTCTCAGCTTATGTATATATAATCACAGGTTATATTCTACCACAAAAATCTTAAATTGTATACAAAAATATTTTTTTCTGTTATAATGTAAAAAATTGAATTTGGAGGTTTTAAAAATGAATTTTATGGATAATTATTTATACGATTTAATTTCTTTGGGTGAAGTTATGCTGCGCCTAGACCCAGGGATAGGCCGCGTACGCACGGCGCGTAGTTTTACAGCGTGGGAAGGCGGCGGAGAATACAATGTGGCTCGTGGCTTACGTAAATGCTTTGGTCTAAATACGGCAATTATTACCGCCCTTGCAGACAATGAGGTCGGCCGCCTTGTTGAGGACTTTATCATGCAGGGCGGCGTAGAAACACGCTACATAAAATGGCGAAAATACGACGGCATAGGACGGGTGTGCCGTAACGGGCTTAACTTTACAGAACGTGGCTTCGGCGTGCGCGGCGCACTTGGCGTGTCTGATAGAGCAAACACAGCGGTTTCCCAACTTAAACCCGGAGATATAGATTGGGGCAACATTTTCTCACATGGTGTACGCAACTTGCATACCGGGGGTATTTTCGCGGCGTTAAGCGAAACGACGTCACAACTTGTACTGGAGGCATGCAAGTACGCAAGACAGCATGGCACATTCGTAAGTTACGATTTAAACTACCGCCCTTCTCTCTGGGCGGACATCGGCGGCCACGCGCAGGCACAGAAAATCAATAAAGAGATCGCGGCGAGCGTCGATATAATGATAGGCAATGAAGAAGACTATGGCGCATGCCTAGGCTTCGAACTCGGCGACCTACACAGCCTTAATTTGGATGATTATAAAAACCTTGCAAAAGAGTGCGCCAAGGCATACCCAAACCTTAAAGCCATCGCGATAACCATGCGTACGGTAAAAACCGCCGGTATAAACGACTGGACGGCAATTCTGTATACGGGTGGGCAGGTTTATATTGGAATGGAATTAAATGACATGGAAATACTTGACCGTGTCGGCGGCGGCGACAGCTTTGCGTCAGGGTTGCTTTACGGTCTTATGTCTGGTTGTGATCCTCAGACGGCTCTAAATTACGGCATATCCCA
>Ga0123355_10018507_pt1 | contig 11053 bp, 10 predicted proteins | sample TergutEmb28metaG_3_FD_89872 | JGI IMG/M metagenome (GOLD analysis project Ga0123355, IMG submission 89872) | Embiratermes neotenicus P1 segment gut microbial communities from Petit-Saut dam, French Guiana - Emb289 P1 | ecosystem: Host-associated > Arthropoda: Insects > Digestive system > Gut ...
GCTTCGCGAGCGCTTGGCGTGAAATGGGGATCGTGGCAGGTGGAGCACCGCATCGCTCCTTTGCTGAAGCGGTAACAGGCACTGGTAGCCATCTCGTCCGACCATTCTTCGAGATTCCAACCAACCAGGAGCTTTGACTTGAAGATGGCTGCTGTACGTAGCAACGGAACTCCTGGGCGATAGTCCTGAAAAGTTTTGCCGGGCTGAGAAACGCGAGCCTCCCCCAATTCATGACAGTACATGCAGGTGTCGTCGGCAAGCTGTGCGGTGAGATATTTGGGATTGACGATGGAGGTGTCGACGCCTGGATGCTCGGACGGGTGGTCCCGACGTTCCTTGACGTGCAACACCCCTGGGCCGTGGCAGCTTTCGCAGCCGATTGGCAGCTCCTCAAACGGAGGTGACTTGTACAGATTGAGGGTAGCGTCTTTCGGACTAGGACGGCCCACATGACAGGTGAGACAGGCGTCCGTGAGCGGGCGGGTGAAGCCGGTCGCGTCGTAGGCAAAACCGGGTGACAAGGCCCAGCCCGGTATGTGTTCAGGGCCTGGCACAGTGTAGAAGGTGAGTGGCGCCTCGAACAGGTAATTCCCGCGCTGTATGAGATACCCTGTTGCCAGCAGGGGCTTTCCAAGGGCAAACGCAATCTTTTCTACCTCGACATTCGATTCCGTCCCGTCGGCTGAACGATCGAACTGGCTCATGAAGTAGCCGTCTTTGCCAGGGAAAACGCGAAAACAGTGGCCGCCGTCTTCAGGACAGACCTTTTGGCCCTCGGGAGGCAGGTTCTTCAGTTCGGGGCGGTCGGTGGGCAGCGTAGCGGCCCGTCCGTGCGGGGTCTGAAAATAGTGTTCATACTCCGACTGGTGGCAGGTCTTGCAGGCCTCCGAACCCACATACCTTACGTCAAGCGATGTATTGCGATAATTAGGGACCTTTCTGGAAGTCGTGCTGGAAGTCGTCTGAGGCGAGGGATGCGCGTCGTTGTGTTGTTGAGCGCGCGAGCTGCGAACTCCTTCTTTCGAAGCAAACAGTGCAACCGACATCGCCAGCGACAAGGTGATGAGGCCCAACAAAGAGACAAGATGCAGACATATGGCACGCATCGCATGCGCTTTGATTCGACGAACAAATGAGAGCCTATCGGAGAGAGCCTGCGAACCATCTTCAGGACGTGCAGAGGCATTCATCGGTGCGTAGTATACCGTACGGATGTTGCTGTTCGGCTCGCACCAGATACTCCCGTCCGAATGCATTGTTTTTCGAGCTTTGCGGCTCCTGCGTGCTGTCGTTCCGCATCGGCACTGCGATCTTGCCGGAAGTTCTGCCGGCCAGCGGCGAACTGCAGCCCTGTTAGCGTCCGGCGAGCCAAGCTGCCAGGAGTGACGTCATTTCAGAGCAAAACGCGAATAAGCCCATCCACCGTGGACCCTGACGCTCTGGTAAGGCCAGGCAGGCTTCGTACTTCCTTAGGTTTTTTTATTTGACCGATCCATAGGGGGGTATGGTATATAACTGACCGTCCGCAAAGATAACCGCGTCTACACCACCGCTGCATCGAGAGGGATCTTCAGCGAGCATTGTCGTAACACCGCCCGAAGGAACTGCGTGGACTTCGAGATAAGTGGGGATGCTGAGAACGTCGAAGCCCCCACTCGTAACCGCCTTATGGTATCCCGTGAGCGTACTTGTTATGCAATCAAAGGTGGTATGCATAGCCACGATTGATTTCGAGCCCTGGTTCTCAATCACTTCTTGCCACGCCCGTCTGGACTTGTTGAACTGGGGAGGGTACTCCTTCACCCTCGTGATTTGTGCCGAGACGGTGAACGTCAGGAGAGACGCAACAAGGACAACTAGCAGCAAATCTCTCATTTTTCTCCTTCCCGGAAAAACGAGTCACAAACAAGTAATGGTACTGTGAATTTCAGTGCTCCGGAAATGCTGGTGTGGTGCCTGGAACTTGGTCACGTGCTGGAAATAGCTTTACTGGCAGCTCACCGACAGCCGCTGCAGCGTGCCAGTGTTCCATCCGCCAACAGCAGCCGGTAAAACAATAGGAGAGATGCCTCGATGCTGGACGACATTCAAAAGTCCGTCCATCCGCACCAATGACGCGCTGGCGATGCGAGGTCATATCTGTTTTTTCGGTGTCCTCTCGCGAATGATCCAGACCAGATAAGGCCCTCCGATCAAAGCAAGCACAGCGCCGGCAGGAAGCTCTGCGGGCGGCATTACGATGCGTCCAATCGCGTCGCAGAGGGCGAGCAGAGCTCCGCCAAGAAAGAAGGCGCAAGGCATCAGAAGCCGATGATCCGGGCTGATGCGCGAACGTACAAGATGCGGCACAATTAATTCGACGAAGCCAATCGGGCCGGTTATAGCAATCGCTCCAGCAGCCAGGATCGATCCGAGAATGTAACCCTGCACAAGAAGGGCTCCGACTCCCACGCCGCGCGATGCTGCCCAGCGCTCCCCGACCGCGAGAAGATTCCAGCTCCGCGCCTCGGCCAGAATCAGAGCCGAAACCAGCAGCACAACCGCCGTTAATACTGCAAGAGAGATGTAGCTGGTCGCATCAATACTTCCGATCAGCCATCGCGCAATCGAGAACGAGCGCGACATACTCGCAAAACCGCTTAAGATGATGATGAATGCCGCGCAGATACTGTTGATCGCGATTCCCGTGAGCAGCAGGCTAAAGGCGGATATGTGCCGCTGTCCGAATGCACCGCCGATAACGAGAACCAGAACTCCGAATGCTCCGGCCAGAGCTCCGATCCATGTCATGGGGACGTTCAGGAACGTCTCCCATCCAATCGCGATGACGACGACCGCCCCCAGCGAAGCCCCTGCAGAAACCCCTAGAGTGTATGGAGTGGCCAGGGCATCGCGCAGCATCGCCTGAAAGAGCGTTCCCGCCAGCGACAATGCGCCGCCGGCAACCAATGCAAGAAGAGTTCGGGACAATCGAAGCTGGAGCAGGATTTCGTAGTCCGGAGACTGATGCCGCCACACCCGCGCCAAGCTGATAGGAACCGCACCGACCCAAGGCAGTAGCAACGCCGCTCCGACAAACACAGCCACAGAAAGCGGAATGCTGTATCGCGCCGCGAATGAGAGCGGCTGGGTGGCACTCATTGGTACCACACCCACGGCGATCCGGAAGGAGTCGTGCCCATGTCGAGGCGTTTCGAGAACAGGCTTAGCCATTCCTTGTTCTCATGCGCTTCCGCGGTTGGAATGTCATGCGCGATGATGCCATTCGCCAGCACAAGAAGACGGGTGCAATAGGTCAGCGCCAAATTAAGATCATGGGTTGCAGCAATGCAGAGCTTGCCCGCCCGCGCCTCGCCGCGCAACACGCTGAAACAATGCAGCTGTTGCTCGATGTCGAGAAAGGTGGAGGGCTCGTCCAGAAGCAGCACAGCAGCATTCTGTGCAAGGCACGCGGCAACCAGCACACGTTGCCGCTCTCCACCGCTCATTGAGGCGAAGGCACGATGGCGCTGCGGCCAGCAGGATGTGCGCTCCATCGCCTGGCGAATGTACCGTTGATCCTCCTCCGACTCAAACCAACTGTCGGTGTGTGGGTATCTTCCCATCCCAACCAGCTGCTCCGCGGTAAAGGGGAGGTCTGCATGAATCGACTGGGGAAGATGACTTACCTGCTGCGCTATCTCACGCCGCTTCAGTTCCCCCTGAGGGCGTCCCTTGATCGAGATCGAACCCGCTTGTCCCTTACGAAAACCCGAAATGATGTCGAGTAGGGTGCTCTTCCCGGAGCCGTTATTTCCGAGCAGCGCCAGAAACTCGCCTTCCTTCGCAAGAAAGCTGACGGAATTGAGCACCGATCGGCTTCCGTAGGAAAAGCCCACACCCTCGACTCCAAGCAGGCCGCTCAATCCGAGCCTCCGATCCCGTGCACGAAGTCAAAGAGCCGCTCCGCCGCAATCGGAGTTCTTGGTCCGGGAACTACAAGTGAATCGGTCGTTCCGGCGTAGACGTGGTTATTCCGCACGGCGGCCATTTCCCGATGCTGACCCCAGAGGGCCAACGTCGCAGCCCGCGAAGCCCTTCGAGCCGCTTCCGTCTCCTGCGTTCCGCTGATATCAATGATTACGTCAGGGTTTTCGCGCATAACAGTCTCGAGCGAAATATGCGGGTACTGCTGCACACCGGATCTTGCCAGCACATTGGTTCCACCCGCGATCTCAAGGATCTGATTCACGTAGTTGTCAGGGCCGACCGCAATAAGGTTGTTCAGAGTACCTTGCTGGCGATCGACAATGACCAACACACGCGGAGAAGGCATCGCCTTGGCTTTGGATTGAATCGCATCGAGAGAGCCTTTGATCTGCGCAATCAGACTAGCGGCTCGATCGGGAACTCCCGCTGCCTTCCCAATGATCTGAATCTCAGCAAAGATATCTTCGAGCGTGCTAAATGGCACTTCAATGACAGCAATATGCAGCGTGCCCAGCCGCTCGGTCAGCGCACTGGAATTCCGCTCCAGAACAACAAGGTCTGGAGCAAGCCGGGCAATGCCCTCGGCATCAGGCTTGATGTAGCTGCCGACTTTGGGAAGTTTCTGGACCTCGGGCGGATAATTGCAGAATTGCGAAACTCCAACGACCCTTTCGCCGATTCCCAGCGCAAAGAGTGTTTCGGTGATACTGGGGGATGTAGACACAATGCGTCGCGGTTTCGTCTGCGCTGTTGTTAAGGCGCATGCGAGCAGAAGAACTGTCGCTAAAGAAAGTTGATGAACCAGTGTCCTCCAAAGCCTTCGCGATCTCGCCGCAAAGTATGGTGTACACCTGCGGGATTTCTGAAGCGGATGCATAGTTTCCATTCTCAGACGCAAACAACCAGCAACAGTTCTTCGACCCGGCGTTGGTGGCATTCCGCAGCGGAAAGGCGCCCCCAGATTTTGCCGCGGACGATCACCTCTGAAGTCATCTTGCCTGCGTTTCAGCAGGATCGGGTTCATGTGAACTGACGGTGCGATTCCAGCGGCCTCCGCGTGCAGCGCCCGTCCAATCTCAAGCCCCTCGGTCGTAGCCGAAGAGTTGAGAGTCAGGTTCTGCGACTTGAAAGGGGTGACCCGATGGCCCTGCTGGGCGAAGTTCCGGCAGAGCGCCGTGGTGAGCACACATTTTCCCGCATCCGAGCTTGTTCCAAGCACCATGACTGCGCGGGCGGTCACGATACGCATTCCTCAGAGTAGCGGTCATAGGAGACAACCGTTTTGAGATCAACACGCCTTTCCCAACCGAACCGTTCGAGGTCGGGTTCAGAAGCAAAGACTTCAACGTAACCGAAGCAGAGATACGCCACGAGCGTGAGATGATCCGGTATGGTGAGAAGCTTGCGAAGCTCGGCCGGATCGAGAATGCTGACCCATCCGACACCCACACCTTCGCAGCGTGCGGCGAGCCAGAAATTCTGAATCGCGCAGACCGTCGAGTAAACTGCTGTCTCTGGCATGGTCTGGCGCCCCAGTCCGTGGCCGCGCTCATTCTCCCGATCGCAAAGCACACAGAGGTTTTGCGGGGCTTGGAGAATTCCTTCTAACTTGAGAGTGGCATACCGTTCGGCCTGCTTGCCCTCATAGCCATCAAAAGCTCGCTTGTTGGCTGCCTCGAAGATCTGGTGGACAGCCTTGCGAATACCGTAATCCCGGATGACTATAAACCGCGATGGCTGCATCAATCCTACGGATGGCGCACTATGCGCCGCGGCAAGCAAACGCCCAATTAAGTCGTCCGGTAGAGGCGCGTCGAGAAAACCTCGGCGTACATCGCGCCGCTCGGCGATGACTCTGTAGATCGCTTCACGTTCTACATTGCTGAAAGAAGGATGCGGATTCATTGGATGGCTCACCATGCTCTCGAAAATTTGGGGCCGCTATGGCTCTGATCACGAAGCTGGCTATCTACGCCAGCATTGTGTTCGATCAAACGACCAAACAGCCAGATCACGTCCGAGAGACGATTTAAGTAAGCCAGCACCTCGGGCTGAACGGCTCCACCACTTTCCACCAAGCGAACGGCGCTGCGTTCGGCACGGCGGCAGACGGTGCGGGCCATCTCGTAAGCCGCAGACTCCGGATGTGCCCCAGGAAGTGACCAGTCTGCGAGGATACCTTCTGTTGCCTCGATCTTGTGAACGAGATCAGTCAGTTTGTCCACATCTTCTGTCGAGATTGCAGCTTGTTTCTTTTTACTCTCTGGTGGTGTCGCCAGTGCGGATCCAACACGAAATAACGTTCTCTGGATCTCCTCGGTCCAGGTTGCGATCTCTTTGTTTTGGCAGATGCTGCGGGCAAAACCGAGATGTGTATTCAATTCGTCGACTGAGCCATAGGACTCGACGCGAAGATCGGCTTTGGAAACTCGGATGCCGCCGGCTAATCCTGTCTGTCCTCCGTCACCATGCTTGGTTGCAATGCTCATAGGTTTGTTCCTCGAAGAGTATGGGTCTCCTCCACGGTGATGCGAAGCATCTTGCTAAGAGGAGCACGATTGTATTCAATATCGAGCGCATCGTTGAGAAAGTCGATGGCCCACGGGGGTGCACCTGAGAATAGAATCTCTTCCGGGAAGAACCACCGATGCACTGCGCCAAGAGGCTCAACCGTTTGAGCTCGCACAATGACCGCCGTAAGATGAGAAATCCCCGCCTTCAGACAGCGAGATGCCCGATGATAGCCGTCGCGCAGCAACCAGCGCTCTCGGTACTGCGCCACCTCAAAGAATGGAGACCAATCACGCCCGGCCACCTCTGCCTGAAGGTCGGCTCGTGACTCCTGTTCAGCGAACAGCTCTTGCAACTCATAATCGCTCGATTCCACCAGCGGGGACCTAAGCTCAAAAGGTGCTCTGTCGATTACGAGAGCGCGCGCAATATCCGGATTATCCAGATCATCTGCCGGGCGATACTCATCTTTATCAAGACCCCACGCGGCGAGTTCTCGTATCCGCATTTTTGTTTCCTTCATAGAGGCCTCCTCGGCTGATAGCGAAAGAAACCGCAATAAGGCTTTGTCCGCTCCCAGGCCTCCTGCTCCCCGAGTCCACAGAGCGATTGCAGCACCACCCGCATTACGCCGGCGTGTGTGACTACCGCTGCACGCCCCTGCGAGGTGATCGCGAGAAGATGCTTCACCACGCTCAGAACTCTGGATTGGAATGCATCGAACAACTCTCCGCCAGGTGCGGGAAGGTCCGGATACGCTTCTGACCAACGACAGGTATAAACCCGATCGCGGGATTCGATCTCCTGCCAGCTGAGTCCTTCCCACTCGCCAAAGTCAATTTCGCGAAGCTCAGGAACCGTGACCGGCGAGAGTGCGAATGCCCTACCAATTGCGTCGGCCGTGGTCAGCGACCGTGACAGGTCACTGGCGTAAATTGCATCGATTGATTCAGTCCGTAGTCTTTCGATCAATTCCTCAATCTGATGAAGGCCATGCTTATTGACTGGCGGGTCCGAGTGTCCACAGAATCGTCCTGCGAGGTCGGTTTCGGCGTGTCGGATGAAGAGCAAGGTGTCGGTCATGCCCACACTCCGCTGAGATAGACGGCGATTTCAGTCAGTAGGTTCGTCGCTCCGAAGCAATCACCCGTGACGCCGCCGATCCGACGTTGGTAATAAAGTGCCGTTGCCAGCGTGACTCCCACACTGACCAAAACGGTGACGAGTGCACGAATACGTAGCAAGGCAAACGCGATCACGAAAGTGAACAGGCTCCCAACAATCAGGCTGCCGGGAGTCGTGAGACTGGCGATCCGCGCTCCTTGGCCATCGACACGGTTCTCGCTGCTTTCTCGCGCGGGAGATAGAAAAAAACTGAGCGGCAACGTTGTCCAGCGGCTCAAAACGGGCGCCACGATCAGATAGCCCGCGACCTGAACCCGCGGGAGCGAGGCAATCAGCAGCACGCGGGCAAGCAGACTCAGCGCAAGTGAAACGGCGCCATAAGTGCCGATGCGACTGTCGCGCATGATTTCCAGCACCCTTTCGCATTCCCATCCACCACCGAAGCCGTCAACGGAATCAGCGAGCCCGTCTTCGTGAAGACAGCCCGTGATTGCGACCAGATACACCACGACGAGCAATGCGACGATCGTCAATGGCAAATGCGGAACGAGCAAGCGATACAAGAGCAGGCTGCCGGAACCGATCAGCAATCCCACGATCGGGAAAAACTTTACAGCGCGGGCTAGCGAATCCTGCTCGTAAGGGCCGGACGGAACCGGCAGACGAGTAAGAAACTGCAGGGCTGTGAGCAGGTCGAGCCATAGTTGCCGGATTTGGAGCAGCAGGTTCATCGCGTGGCTTCGCTTACTCCCGCCGAGCTGAAGGTCGCCATCTGATGATAAAGAGCGATGGCCGACTCGATCACGGGCATCGCCAGGACAGCTCCCGTCCCTTCGCCAAGACGCATTCCGACCGAGAGCACCGGCGTCAATTGGAGGTGGTCGAGAAGTAGTTTGTGCCCCGGCTCTTCCGAGCAATGGCCTGCGATCAGGTAGCCGAGCGCGTTGGGCGCCATCGCGACCGCAAGCGCTGCGGCAGCGGTGGAGATGAAGCCGTCGAGCACGACCACAAGATGATGCCTTGCGCCAGCCAACACCATTCCCGCCATCGCTGCAATCTCGAGGCCTCCGATGCAGCGCAGGACTTCGATCGGCTGGACGGCCGCGGCGCTGCGGCAATGTTTCGCGACGGCTGCCTCTACCACTCGCACCTTAGTCGCTAGTGCTTGAGGTTCGACGCCAGTGCCTCGTCCCGTGGCGAGTGCCGCAGTTGCGCCAGTCAATGCGCAGGTCACGGCGCTGGCCGCAGTCGTGTTGCCAATTCCCATTTCCCCGGTGGCAATGAGCGTGTGGCCGGCTGCCGCGGCCTCCGATCCAAGCTGCTGGCCAATGCTCAACGCCTTCTCGACCTCTTCTTCGCTCATGGCTGGCTCGCGCAGCATGTTACGCGTGCCGCGTCTCACCTTGTGGTGGAGTAAACCGGAAATCGAGTCGAAGCTCACATCGACTCCAACATCGACAACATGCAGGGATACGTGATGCTTTCGCGCCAGCACATTGATAGCAGCACCTTCAGCAAGAAAGTTGAGAACCATCTGCCGAGTGACTTCGCGCGGATAGGCACTGACTCCCTCTTCGCTAACTCCATGATCGGCCGCAAAAACATACACGGCTTTGCTGATGGAATCGCTGAGTCTTTCCCCGCGAATGGCGGCAACCTGGGCTGCGATGTCTTCGAGACGGCCAAGACTGCCGAGCGGCTTGGTAAGAGTGTCGAGGCGTTGGCGAGCTCGCTGCCGCCATTCTTCACTTGGCGGCTCAATCCCGTCTACGAGTCCTTCAATGACAGTTTGGCTCACTTTAGACTCCACGACTCCCCTCCAAAATTCAGCTTGATTCCTGTGCGGAAGGTGAAGGGAAGCCCAGGGTAACCAAATGCTTCGAAATAGTGCTGGCTGAGCAAATTCTGGATATCGGAGTAGACATTTAGCCGACGCGTGACCTGATAGCCGCAGCCAAGCTCCAGCCGTTGATATGCGCCCAGTAGGTTGCGATTGGGAAGCAGCATGCTCGTACCGAAGTTCGGGTCCACGAGATAATCGCTGTCATCGCGGCGGCTGACGAGTGTTCCCGTAAACATCGTGTAGAACTTCGATCGCGTGTAGCTGATTGCAAAGTATCCGGTGTGCGGCGCAATCCGGAACGGCCGCGCTCCCACCAGTGGAGAGTAAGCTCCAATCGGGATGTTGCCGAAGTTGAAGCCTGTATTGAAGCTGGGTGCGAGATTGTCGCTCGAAAAGGACCGCTGAACGACCGCGTCGGTGTAGGTATAACCGCCGCGAGCAAAAAGATGATTGGCGACCTGGAGCTGGATTTCGATCTCTGCCCCTTGCGAACGGAATGCGAGCGAATTAATGTATGCTCCTCCGAATGCGAATGGCGGCAGATTGGCGGCCGGGATGCCCAACTCAATGAGTCCGGCCTGCGGCACGTATTCCACTCCGTGAGTGAATTCATTGTGAAAGTAAGTAAGGCCGAGAAGCCCACGCCCTTTGAGCATTTGCTGATCAACGCCGCCATCGAATGTCCGCGAGTCTTCAGCTCCGAGAGGCGTGACGTTGTACTGTTGGATTAATTCCAAGCCGTTGGACAATGGCGCAAGTAGTCCATAGAGAGAGTTGGTTTGCTGGTAGACGCTAGGTTCCTTGATCCCTTTGCCAAAGCTGCCATGCAGCTTGGTCCCGGTGAAGAAGCCGTTGTCTGATGGCCGTATCAGGTAGTAGGCCAGCGATGCCCGCGGCGCCGCCGCGAAACCAAAGAGGCCGTTATCTTCGAGTCCTGTTCCCAGGTTCCAAAAAAGACGATTCCGAATATCCCCAACGAGTTGCAGTGTGTAGCTGTAGTTGCCACGATCGATGCTACTCGGGGCGCTGCCAGTGTATCCGGCTGAGCCATGTTCGTGCTCGAACTTGAATGCTCCCAAGGCTCGAAAGTGAGGCGTGACGCTGTAATCGCTTTCCGCATATACGAAATCGCGGCTTGACGGAGACAGGTAATGCGTCGGCTGATTGCCGTACTGGAAGATCGCCTGACCTGTTACAGAGTAGCCATTCGCTCCGGAGAGGGTGACGGGAGCGCCCAGCCAGTAGCCGATTGCGGGATCGAAAATACCGCTTGCGCCAAACTCGTTGAACTGGGAGTTCAGGCGAAGGCCGCCATAGCGGATTTGGTTGTGCCATTTGTCTGTGGTCTGGGCATTCCACGCCGCGCCGAAATAGTTGTCCTGCTCTTTTTGCTGACCAACGTCGGGAATCCCGTACAGCGCAAACGCGTTTGGTTGGCCGCTCGACACGACAATGTGACGGACAGTGAATCGGAGGTCGTTGGTCGAATTAGGAGCCCAACCGAAATTGCCGGCGTACGTGGCATTGTGGAATTCACTGTTTGGAACGCTGTTATCGGTGTCCATGCGGGCGAAGGCAGAATAGAAATCGAATCGCCGATAACCC
>Ga0123355_10018508_pt1 | contig 11053 bp, 8 predicted proteins | sample TergutEmb28metaG_3_FD_89872 | JGI IMG/M metagenome (GOLD analysis project Ga0123355, IMG submission 89872) | Embiratermes neotenicus P1 segment gut microbial communities from Petit-Saut dam, French Guiana - Emb289 P1 | ecosystem: Host-associated > Arthropoda: Insects > Digestive system > Gut ...
AGACATTGCTTCATCGAATCCGAATGTCAACTTTTTCCGCGACAGAAACGGCCGGATCGTCGCGCATGAACGTATGCCCAGGAACACTGTTTACACGGTGCAATTCAGCGATTTGAATGACTTTTTTGATGATGAATCAGATGAGTACAATCCGGGCGCATTCCCGTGGAGTGGGTATAGTAATATGTTACGGTATTCATACAGGGGCGTATTACGGGATATCAGCGGAAGTCTGGCGCAGCAGCGTTTAATATTCGGACAGGGCTTGGCGCATGTTACAATCCGACACAACGGAATCATGCGCACTTACGAAGATTTGCTGAACAATTATCTTATCCCGCGCGCTGACTGGATTCACGAAACCTTCACCGCGTTGCCGGCGGATTTCCCAGAGCGAATTCGTGATCTGGCGGTTTCAATCACTGCGGAAGCGGCGAATGATTACGAGCGTGCGCGGTTGCTTGAGAGGTACCTCAGCGAGAATTTCGAGTATACATTGTTGCCCGGCAACCCGCCGGAGGACAGGGATTTTGTGGATCATTTCCTGTTTGATCTGCAGGAGGGATATTGTACATATTTTGCCACCGCTTTCGTAACCATGGCGCGCAGCTTGGGGTTACCGGCGCGGTATGTTGAAGGCTTTATGGTTCGGGGGATTCCAGATGAATCCGGGTTTTACAGGGTACTGAATACCATGGGGCACGCCTGGGGTGAGGTGTATTTTGAAGGTTTCGGCTGGCACAGGTTTGAGCCGACGCCCGCTGCGGGATTGCCGATGCCATACATCAGTGCCGGGCATGAAGGCAGCTGGAATATGTCTGACCTTGATGATGATCTTTGGAACCTGATGTATCTTGAGCATCTTGAACTGATCGGCGCTGGGACTGCGCGGGATCCGGCAGCCGGAGGGCAACAACAGCAGCCGCCGCCGCAACAGCAGCAGGCGGCGGGGGCTGTCATTCCGCAAAACAGATTGAGTGTTTATGTCATTATCGCCATCGCGTTGCTGGTGCTGGCAGTGGGTGCGCTGACAATCAAAGCACTGCGGATTTATCGGCAGGCACTTCAAGCAAAGCAGAAAGCGGATAACGCGGCGGTTCAGCATTATTTTGGGGTATTGCTGAAATACATGAAGTTTTTCGGTTATGAAATCAGAGACAATGAGACTGCCGACCAATTTGCGGCAAGGGTTGGTGACAAGGTCAAGATAGGCGACAAAGTGCTTCGCCTGAAAGACATCGCGGAGATATTTTCAAAAGCCCGCTACAGCCAGCATCCGGTCAGTTCGGCAGAACGTGAGATGGTAGAAGCGGCTGTCAGAGATCTGGATATTAAAATGCGAAGCAGCGTCAACATGGGGATGCATCTGTACTATAAGTATATCAAGGCAATTGTATAGGGGCGAATGGGGTCTCACTAAAAATGGAAAAACCCCGTACGGACGACCGCCCCGGTCGTCCGTGGATCGCCGACAGAATGCCGCCCATATACGGATTGGCTGTGCGTTGTAGCCGCGGACGGTCGAGGGCGACCGTCCCTACGGGGTGATCTGCACACTATTTTCATCGTTCATCTACAATTTCACTATTTAGCGAACTAAATCATTACAGCATTGTTGTGCAAAATTACGGCTTGACGATCGCTGGTTACAGGAGTACAATAATTACAGTATTTCTGATGAGAAGAAAGGATAATGAGGACGATGAAAAAAATGAGTAAATTGTTGGTTCTGCTGTTGGTTGCGGCAATCTTTGCCATCGGACTGGCTGGCTGTAATGGGGATGCGCCGCCGGCGGCCACGCAAGACACACAGCCGGCGACTCAGCCGCAAGAGACTGCGCCGGACAATGGTGAACCCGCCACTACGCCAGATGTGGAGCCGGATAGAGTATTCCAGATCGGCATAATCCAGTTGTTCGAGCATCCGGCGCTTGACGCCGCCCGTGAAGGGTTTATCTCCATGATGGCGGAATACGGCGTCCAGGTGGATTTTGATTACCAGAACGCCCAAGGTGATCACCCGACGCTGTCCACCATTGCCGACCGGTTTGTTAGTAATGATGTGGACTTAGTTCTGGCGATTGCGACGCCCAGTGTTCGGGCAATGTTCACCGCGACCGATACGATCCCTATCGTCGGTTCGGCCATTACCAGCTATGAACGGGCCGAAGTAATATACAGCAATGAGGCGCCTGGCACCAATGTCACCGGCGCGTCTGATATGAATCCAATTCAGGCGCAGATCGATATGATCTTCGACTTCGTGCCGCACCTGCAAACGCTTGGGATTGTTTACTCATCAAACGAAGCGAACTCTGTCTATCAGGCAGAACTCGCGATCGCTTACGCGGAGTCTTTAGGGTTGACGGTGGAGGTAGGTACAGTCACTGCCCCGGCTGAAGTTCAGCAAAACGCATTGGCCATCGCAAGCCGTGTAGACGCCATTTGGATTCCGACCGACAACGCCCATGCGACCTCAATGGCTGTCGTCGGCCAAGTTTCTATTGACACAGGCGTGCCGGTCTTCCCGGGGGAAGACAACATGGTTATGGGCGGCGGTGTTGCCACATTGAGCATCAATTATTACGAACTTGGCCGTCAATCCGGCCGCATGGCAATTGAAATCCTGCTTTACGGCGGAAATCCGGCCACGATGCCTATCGTGTTTGGCATGAACTTGAACCTGTCCTACCTCGTCAATGGGTTTATGGCGGAGGAGCTGGGACTTGACATTCCGGCACGATTTGCGGATTATGTTTGGTTTCCGGAGTAATCAGTACTAACATCCAGAGAAGCACCTTTGCGGGGGACAAATCACGTAGAGAGCGGCATTTGCCGCTTATAACAACAACCAGCATCCTGAGCGCCCCGTAGTGGGCGCTTGGAGTGCGTTTGAAAGGAACACACATTTATGCTCATAGTTCAGGGGGCCGTATCGTTAGGGCTCATCTTCTCTCTGATGGCGATGGGAGTTTATCTTACTTTTCGGGTGCTTGAAATGCCCGATTTGTCTGCCGAGGGTTCAATTATATTAGGGGCGGGGACAGCGGCCAGATTGGTTTCAGGCGGATTCAATCCATTTGTTGCAACATTCATTGCCACGCTTGTCGGTTGTGTGGCCGGACTTGTGACGGGAGTACTGCACACTAAATTTAAGATTCCGCCGATACTGGCTGGGATTTTGACTATGGTTGCCTCATACTCGGTGGTGATCCGCATCATGGGTACGTCTAACGTGGCGCTTTTGCCGCACGGGCCTAACCGGGTGACGTCTGTATTTACGTTTTTGCAGGAAGCGGGACTTTCCCGCCAAGCAGCAATCATTTTACTGAGTGCCGTGATGGTGGTGGTAGTCGGCGTGGTGCTGTACTGCTTTCTGGGTACAGAGGCTGGCAGTGCGATGCGTGCCACGGGGAATAACCGGCATATGGTCAAAGCGCAGGGTATAAGCACTGATGCGATGGTTATATTATGCCTGATGATTTCCAACGGTTTGATCGGCCTGACCGGGGCACTTTGGGCACAGCAGCAGGGGTTTGCGTCTGTCGATATGGGGATCGGCACGATTGTTATCGGCCTGGCCTCGGTCATCATCGCGGAAGTGTTGTTCCGTGTTCGTAATGTGTGGGCAAGGCTGATCACGTTGGTTGTAGGGTCGATTATTTATCGGCTGATTATCGCATTGGCACTGAACCTCGACTTCCTGTCGCCGACAGATCTGCGGTTACTAACCGCTGTGATTGTCACTATCGCGCTGACACTGCCGCTGATTGTCGAAAAATTTTCAAAACCCATAGATAAAACCAAAGGCCGGAGGAAGTAAGGATGCTGCAAATAGAGAACTTAAACAAGACATTTAATCCCGGCACACCGATAGAGAATCACGTGCTGCACGATGTATCGCTCCGTTTGGAAGAGGGCGATTATGTCACGCTGATCGGTGGCAATGGTGCGGGGAAAAGCACCTTGCTCGGTGGCGTGGCGGGGACATTTTTGCCGGACACAGGCAAAATCACGATCGGCGGCACGGATGTGACACACTTGGCAGAGCATCGGCGCGCTGTCTATTTGGGTCGGGTATTCCAGGATCCGATGACAGGCACGGCGGCGAACATGAATATTGAAGAAAATATGGCATTGGCCTATCGCCGCGGCAAACGGCGCGGGCTGGGCTGGTATATCCGGGCGAAAGAGCGAGACCTGTATAGAGAACGGTTATCCACGCTGGAGTTAGGGCTGGAAAACCGTTTATCCGACAAAGTCGGCCTATTATCCGGCGGACAGCGCCAGGCGTTGACGCTGGTGATGGCGACGCTAAAACAGCCGCGGGTGCTGCTGTTGGACGAACACACGGCGGCACTGGATCCGAAAACCGCACCGAAAGTGCTGGAGATAGGCAGCAAGATAATTGAAGCATACAACCTCACCACGATGATGGTCACCCATAACATGCGGGACGCCATCCGCCACGGCAACCGCCTGATTATGATGAGCGGCGGGCGGATTGTGCTGGACATTTCCGGAGAAGAGAAACAAAAGCTGACAGTGGAAGAGCTGGTCGCAAAATTCAGCCAGGCCAGCGATGAAGAGTTTACCGGGGATCAAGCGCTTTTGGGATAACTCAAACACTTTCGGCGGTCAACTTTTTGTTGAAAAACGCAATTGCCCGTGATAAACTGTCAGCAAAAGTACATGTCTTCAGTCAGTATACGTATATTCGGATTTTTTTGTTGTGGCAATTTTAAGAATTATATCAAAAAAGTTGAAATAAAATAAAAAAGGAGGAATTACGATGGCATCTTATCAATACCAAATTTTTGTGCCCGGCGGGAATAAGACGGCACTGGTTGAAGGTCTTGCCGGACTTGACGGGGACGAGGTGAAGCGCAAAGCAATTCAAGACGCAATTCTTGCAAAACACAAAAGTGATGCGGACGGGGAAGTGGAGCAGGTGGGGTTTGTTAATACTGACAAATCAAAGCCTCCCCGCCTTGTGATGACCGGCGGCGAGTTCTGCGCAAACGCCGTCCGTTGCGCAGCAGCGTATTATCGTGAGGCACTGCGCCGCGATGATGACCATGTTGATATTCTGGTTTCCGGGGCAGAGAAGCCTGTGAGGGCGGGACTCACCACGACCAGATCCGCTAAAGGTGTCAGGCTAAAGGCATGGGCATACATGCCCTTGCTTGACGATAATTCTAAGACGGTTACTCCTTTAAATGATGACGGTTTATACTGGGTGTCAATCGACGGCATGTCCCATCTTATCGTCCCGCAAACTCAATCCGCACCTTATATCCGTGAGATTTATGCTAATTCCACGGATAAAGCGGCGCAAATGAAGGTCGCCCTAGACTTTTTAGAGAAGAGAGCTGTCGATGAATTGCTTTACCCTGGCATAGCCTGCGGGGTTGTGTTCATTGAACACATAGTGGATGTGCTGAAGATACATCCCTTTGTGCATTTGGTGCCGATGGACAAAACCTTTTACGAATCAGCCTGCGGCAGTAGTGCCGCGAGCGTGGGTTTGCTTCACAGCTTCCTGATTGGTGAGAGCGTAAACTTCTCTCTGCTCCAGCCGTCGGGCAGTCTGATTAGGGTGGAAGTTGACTATACCGCGGATACGTTCAGCAATGTGCGCATCTCAGGCGGTATCGAGTTCGGAAAGACATATAAATTGGAAGTATAGCGATATCTCCCTGAGCACTTACAATGCCGAAACATCAGATAAAACGGACTTTTTGTATATATACAAGAGGTTCGTTTTTATACTGCGTACAAGTTTTTGTGAAAGTATACAGTCGCATGATTGCATAAGCAGATATTTTCGGAATGTTTTGCTTTATTTTTGCATATTTGCAGCCACGGACAACGCTTCTTTCATTTTTTGACGATTTGGATACAATTTGACCTGTATTCGACTGAACATTTGTGTATTAATAAACGCAAAAAAGCTTGCATAACGCCTCATAATGTGGCATACTTTCGACTTATACAGCGAATGCAAGAAGGTTTGTGTAAAATTGCATTTGCAAAAAGAACAGGTTCGATGTTGTCCGGCTCAATAAAATTGAAGAGGGTGTTGCTTTAATGGGTGGTATTTGGAAGACATACAAGAAGATTTCTGTTTTTTATAAGGTCTTGGGCGGGTTTGTTATGGGCATTGTTTTAGGAATAGTTATCGGCCCCCCAGCGGCAAATCTGCAATTTTTGGGTCTTATCATGGTTCGGCTTGTTTCCATGGTCGTTCTGCCGCTTGTTATGAGCATGATTGTCGTGGCGGTAGGAGACGTAGGCGGCAAGAGTGTGGGAAAAATGGGTGCGCTGTCCACCATCATGTTCACGCTTAGCTCAATTATTGCCATCGGTATTGGGTTCGGCTTTGCCTTTATTTTCAACGTGGGTTACGGAATAGAGCCCGATGTAGCGTGGGAGATTACGCAAGCCGCTGCGGCACCAACTGTAATGGACACAATAATCAACGTTGTGCCGAACAATATATTTGCGGCATTGACATCGGCGGATTTGATGCAGGTGCTGGCATTTTCTATATTTGTAGGTGCGGCAATCACCATGATGCCGAACAAAAAGCACAGCGCGATGCTTATCGATGTGTTCTCGGCCGTGGGCGATGTGATGCAGAAAGTTCTGTCGTTTGTTATGGGATTTATGCCTATCGGTGTCATGGGCATTATGGCTTGGCTTATTGGTACACAAGGCCTCGGGGCGATACTGGAATTTGCCCCATTTATCGGTGCTATTCTTGCCACAACCGTTGTTCTGCACCTGGGCGTTCACACGTTTTTGTTCGCGTTTTTGCTCGGCAGGGTACCGATGGGTCATTTTTTGAAGAGCGGCAAAGAACCGGCGCTGTTTGCGTGGGCGACTAACTCCAGCTACGCCACGCTGCCGGTCGCTATGACTGCCGCGCAGAAAATGGGCATAAGCGATAAAATCAGAAACTTTATTATACCCTACGGCATTGTTGTGAACATGGATGGTACGGCAGCGTATTTGGGTGTAGCCACAATATTTATTGCTAACGTTTACGGCATACAATTAGATATGACGCAATTGATTATGATTGTCGCCACTGCCACCTTGGGTTCTTTCGGCGCGGCCGGCGTGCCCGGCGCGGCTGTCGTTATGTTAAGCGCAGTGCTTGCGATGCTCGACTTGCCGCAGGAGGCGGTTGTGCTCCTGCTTGGATTTGACCGCTTGATTCCGGGACCTGCGAGAACAGTTAACAATATCAATGGCGATCTTGCCGTGGCGTCTATTGTTCAGCGGTTTGTTGAGAAAACCACAGTGAAAAAACCCGAGGACGCCGCCCTGGTCGAAGTTGAGGAAGAGACAGTTCGCTGATATTGATTCATACATATTATATTTTAACCAGCCGGAAGGAGGCAAACACAATGGTCTACAGCTATTATCCAGGCTGTACGTTAAAGACAAAAGCAAAAGTGCTTGACAAAAACGCCCGACTGTGTGCGGAAGTGTTGGGTTTTACGCTTGAAGAAGTGGAGGAATGGCAGTGTTGCGGGGCGGTTTACCCGATGGGAGCCGACGAGATTGCTACAAAGCTGCCCGCCGTACGCGCCTTACATGCGGCAAGCGAAAAGGAGCAGGGCATAGTAACGCTGTGTTCCGCCTGTCATCACGTGTTGAAACGCGTTAACGAAGATATGTGCCAAAATAAAGACTTGCAAACAACGGTGAACAATTACCTTGCCCAGGAAGAGACTCCGTATACATATCATGGCGAAACGACGGTTCTGCATTATCTGGAGATTTTAAGGGATCAAATTGGGTTCGATAACTTGGCGGCGAAAGTGAAAAATCCGCTTACTGGGCGCAAAATAGGCGCATATTACGGTTGTATGTTGCTGCGCCCAAGCAGTGTTATGCAGTTTGACGATCCGGAAAACCCCACTATTTTGGAGGATTTCATCAAAGCCATCGGTGCGGAGCCTGTGGTGTACCCATATCGCAACGAATGTTGTGGTGGATATATCTCGTTAAAGGAAAAAGCGCTGGCTGAAGAGATGTCGCAAAAGATTGCGGACAACGCTTTATCCAAAGGCGCGGAAGTGCTAATTACAGCCTGCCCGCTGTGTTTGTACAACATGAAAAAACCGGACGGAGAGACTTTGCCGACTGTGTATTTTACAGAACTCCTGGCGGAAGCGCTGGGATTAAAAGAGGAGTAAAGGAGGCGACATGTCATGCATGGCAATAAAGACCATCAGGCAGACCAAATTCGCGCAATCAGCGGCGCGGAGGACAGGAAATGCATGAAGTGCGGAAAATGCTCCGCCTCCTGCCCTTCTTATGACGTGATGGATGTTAGGCCGCATCAGTTTGTTTCATATTTGCGCGGCGGAGATATTGATGCGATGCTAAACGCTCAGTCTATATGGAAATGTGTTTCATGCTTCGCTTGCGTGGAACGTTGTCCACAGGATGTAAAACCGGCGCAGATTATTGAAGCGGCCAGACTGATGGTTATCAGACAGCAGGGCGAAAACTATCTTTCACCAGATGATGTGCCAGAGTTATTAGACCCGGAATTGCCGCAGCAGCTTTTGGCCAGCGCGTTTCGGAAGTACGCGAAATAGAGGCATGGGGAGGGAAATAACGTGCAGAGAATAGGTGTATTTGTCTGTCATTGCGGTACCAATATAGCCGGAACCGTGGATGTGGATGAAATAGTTAAAATGGTAAAGCCGGAACAAGGCGTGGTTCACGCTGCCGATTATCCGTATATGTGTTCGGAGGCCGGACAGAGCATGATAATAAATGCCGTGAAAGCGCATAATCTTTCAGGTGTTGTAATATGCTCCTGTTCCCCGCGTATGCACGAGACGACGTTCCGGAAAGCGGCGGATAAGGCGGGGCTGAATCCGTACATGGTGGAGATTGCGAATATACGCGAACATTGCTCTTGGATACATAAAGATAAAGCTGAAGCAACCCAAAAGGCGTTGATTTTAACCCGCGCGGCTATCGCGAAAGCACAATTAAACAGTCCGCTGTTCCCGGATGAAAGTCCGGTCACCAAACGTGCGCTTGTAATAGGCGGCGGTATTGCCGGTATACAAACCGCGCTGGACATCGCCGACGCCGGTTTTGAGGTCGATATTGTTGAGTCTACACCCAGCATTGGCGGGAAAATGGCGCAGTTGGATAAAACATTCCCGACGCTGGACTGCGCGGCGTGCATCTTGACACCTAAGATGGTGGACGCGTCCGCGCATGAAAATATCACGTTGTATACATACAGCCAAGTCGATAAAGTGGAAGGTTTTGTTGGGGATTTCACCGTCACCATCCGCCAAAAGGCCAGAAGCGTAGATTTTGACAAATGCACAGGCTGCGGCGTGTGTTCAGAAAAATGCCCGTCTAAGAAGTCGCCGAGCGAATTTGACCAGGGACTTTGTACTCGTCCCGCTATCTACACCCCGTTTGCCCAGGCAGTTCCGAATGTGCCGGTGATTGACCGGGAGGCGTGTCTAAAATTCAAAACCGGAAAATGTGGATTATGTGAAACAGTCTGCGCGCCAAAAGCCATCAATTTTGAGCAGGAAGACGAATTGGTAGCGCGCAAATACGGTGCTGTTATAATGGCCACGGGATATGAACCTGTTGCCTTGGATAAATTCGGTGAGTACAGCTATAGTGACAGCCCTGATGTGATTACGTCTCTTGAATTTGAACGGCTAACCAACGCTGCGGGGCCGACCGGCGGGGACTTAATACGGCTATCTGACAAGCGTAAACCTAAGAGCGTGACGTTTATACAATGCGTCGGTTCACGAGACGTTACACAGCGCGGCAAGGCTTACTGCTCAAAAATTTGCTGCATGTACACAGCGAAACATGCCATGCTGATAAAAGAAAAATACCCTGATACCGAGGTAAATGTATTTTATATTGATGTCCGCACACCCGGCAAAGCTTTTGACGAATTCTATCGCAGAGCCGAGAGCGAATACGGCGTGCGATATATAAAAGGCCAGGTCGGCAAAGTGATAGACAACGGCGATCATCTTCAAATACAGGCAGTCGATATGCTGGACAACAAAAAGATGGACATGAAAACAGATATGGTTGTGCTGGCAACGGCTATTGAGCCTGTGAAATCCGCCAAAAGCATCGCAACCATGCTGACGGCCAGTATTGACACCAATAATTTCATGACGGAAGCCCACCCAAAATTGCGCCCAGTGGAAAGCCCGACAGCGGGTGTGTTCCTGTCTGGCGTATGCCAAGGGCCGAAAGATATCCCTGAAACGGTCGCACAAGCCGGGGCGGCGGCGTCTAAAGTAATCGGATTGCTGGTCAAAGACAAGCTGATGAGCAATCCATGCACAGCCAAGCCGGATGCGCTTTACTGCAACGGATGTTCCATCTGCGAAAACGTTTGCCCTTACGGTGCGATTTCGTACGAGGATTGCGAAGTCAACGACCACGGTGTGAGAGAAGTATGGCACGTGGCGCAGGTGAATAAGGCACTTTGCCAGGGCTGCGGGGCTTGTGTGGTGACTTGCCCGTCAGGCGCAATGGATCTGCAAGGTTTTTCAAACAGGCAAATTCAAGCGGAGGTGGATGCGATATGCAGGTAGCTAATAAAGAATTTAAGCCTCTGATCGTGGCCTTTTGTTGTAACTGGTGTTCGTATGCGGGTGCAGACTTGGCCGGAACCAGCCGCTTGGCCTATCCGGCGGAGGTGAAGATCATAAAAGTTCCGTGTTCCTGCCGGGTGAATCCGCTGTTTGTTCTGCGGGCATTTCAAAAAGGCGCGGACGGTGTCATTATATGCGGCTGTCACCCTGGGGACTGCCATTACAGCACCGGAAACTACTATACCCGGCGGCGTATCACGCTGTTGTACTCGCTGCTGGATTATCTTGGTATCGAAAAAGGCCGCACCCATCTGGAATGGGTTTCAGCGGCGGAGGGCATGAAGTTTGCTACGACGATGAATAAATTCGTGGAAACAATCCATGGGCTGGGAGAAAACGTGAGATTGGAGGATTTGCGATGCAAGAGC
>Ga0123355_10018509_pt1 | contig 11053 bp, 6 predicted proteins | sample TergutEmb28metaG_3_FD_89872 | JGI IMG/M metagenome (GOLD analysis project Ga0123355, IMG submission 89872) | Embiratermes neotenicus P1 segment gut microbial communities from Petit-Saut dam, French Guiana - Emb289 P1 | ecosystem: Host-associated > Arthropoda: Insects > Digestive system > Gut ...
GTTCAAAAAACGAATTACAGACCGTATTTCACAGTCGGCGGCCCCTTCGATTGTCTTAAACATGTTTAACGCATGGACCAAACATAAACATAAAACGAATTTCACGATATTGCGTCTGTGGCTTCTCAATTGATAGAGGAAGTCACTGTACATGCGCAAAGTGACAGTCTCGAGGATGCGCGAGAGATATGCGCAGACGGTACTTACTTTCCGAATAACCTATGTAATTTTGTAAAGCATTTTGTTAAATAGAGTAATACTTTTAATACAAAATATGGATACAATATCATTCTGATGTTTAAATTCCTTAATATATCAGTACAATGTTACTTCACTTCTAAATAATGTACAAATATCACAATCATGAGTTTTTAAAACAAAAAAAATGACTCAGAACGAAACACTTATAATATCAACCAGACAGGGAAAAAATTCTCCTTACGCCAGGAAGGTAAGAAAGGCAATTATATAGGTATACCTAAACACGAAAAACAGAACATGATTTTTAAACCACCACTTCTTCGACAGGAATACAATAAACACGCGTACGTAACAGATTCTGGTTTTTTGCCTTGGCTGATGTAGTACACTGCACACGTTGAGCCAAGCTGTTCGGTAATGTTTCGAATTTCACTAACTGTAGGTTAAAATTAGATTTATCCGTAAAAAATGATCTCGGATTTGACTGACGTCGTGGCTCTGAAAGGTTCTCAGTGTAAATTATTCACTTACCAGAGTTGTCATCACAGGCAATATCTTGGAATAGCGGAAGACATCACTGATACCGTTCGTGACCTCTCACTAGTGGAATGGAACTCGATAAACAAGAGGAGTGTTGACAGGTCTAGTTTGGTACCGACAAAAACCATCCACATTAAAATGAACTGAAGCGCGGAAGAAATGAAATTCTATATTCAACGATGCATGAAACCGTAACAACTTATATACATCGTAATATCTGTCGAACACTTAACATCTCTTTACCCGAGCGCACATAACATTAAGAAAAGTACACGAGCCTGAGAAAGTATATACGGAGTATTCTCTACATACCTATTCAATGACTCTGTCATATCAGTGTATATTTCGAGAATATATAAAAGAAAAATGTTCCAAAATAAAGATCTACCTTGCAACTAACAACGTTGGACGTGTGCAGACTAGAATATGAGATTAATTAATACCTCTTCTCCGAGGTGACATTTTGTTTCCATTAACACACACAGTAGGCCTGTAACTGTTACGTTCTGTGTCATTACATTATTACAGAGGCCAGGTTTTAGTTGTGCTCATCTGTTAACATGCATCAGCAAGTACACATCGTTATTGACATTCTGGACGTACTGTTTGTGTGTTGTGCTAGATCATGAGTTAGCAAGTACATTAGTTTTGATCTAGACTCAACAGATTGCTATGATGTGCAGAATTCACTCCTTCAACATCCAGCTGAATCTATAAAGGTCTAACTGGAAACAAGGATCACTCATTCCGCACACTTGCGAAGTTCTCATACGTTACAATCCGCATACCTACAACACCGACGCTAATACAAGCATCGGTGGAAACAGCTGTACTGTCTACCCAGGCGTCTTGGCGTTAATGTGAACTACTATGTTATATTCAATGCAAAGAGACTCCGCAACTTAGCCAACGAGCGGCACGTAGTATTTCACTCCCACAAACCTGCTACCGAAATCTACACTGCGCCGGTACTACAAACCCCTAACGATATTCGAATTATAACACGATTTAGGCGGCATTACTCCCGTCCAAAAGCAGCACCAAGTGGTTCTTCTTGCCCGCCTCGGAGCCCCGAAATTCCTCCAGCAGCTGCAAACACAAGACAAATGTCTGCATTATAAACACCATCCTTAATTCTTCATCAAGACTTTATCATTTCCATACTTGGCTCCCAATATTAAAATGGGACAAATCTTACAATTAAGTCATATAAACAAGAGCTCAGTAAGAATAATTCAATTTAATTCAATTCTCTATTCATTTACGAGCTGACACAGCTGCCTGAAAACAGCACAAGTAGACAGACATTAACAAACATAACGGAGATAAGAGCAAAGTCAGAGCCAGTAGGGGAATAACAAAAACATTAAAACTAATTGCAATTAAAAAGTCAAAGTTGAGAAAAAATAAAGTACCGTACGTAATTACAAAGAGTACATCAAAATTCCTGATATGGATATTTTGACCAACAATAATACCATAAAAACACAAAATATGTTCTGTAGTACTATAATTATAATTATGATGATGATGATGATGATAATAATAAATACAACTTAGAAATTATATAATCGAAAACCGCTCTACAACACGCTCACTTCTAAGTAACAGTATCCAATCACATCGAAGTTACCTGCAAAGGTATGCTGCAAACCATGAGATAAATATAAATGCGATCGCACGTGCGCGTGTGTACATTTCCAATTTATAAACATAGAAAGTATCCTGATAATAATTCAATTTTTATGGCTAATATTTGGCATAATTAGGCGGAAAAAACGTTAATCGAAATTTATTTCTTCCTGAATATATCAATAGATCTACAGATGGCTTTAGCAGCTGATAAAAAAATAACTACTACTACTACTACTACTATCATCATCATCATTATTCAATTCCTTATTATTAATGTGCTGAAACAACAGCCGACAGCACAAGAAACATAAGAAAACATAATCCAATAAAAACCACAAACGAAAACACTTAAGTAAGAAATAATAAGATTAGTCACATCAGATACACAATAATACTAAGATTCTGAATAATACACTAAATGCACTGGCGTGTTGGACATCACAAATAAAGCCAAGCAAGCACTGAAGAAAAAATAATCAAGTTTGGCTTTAAAAAATGTACGCACGGCGCAACAATTCTGGCGCATTCGCTCACTTCTGTGTATTTATCTCGCAAACAGCACAGTTCACAGAAAAAAAATCGTATGTGACAAAAACGTTTATGTCTATCCTTCCATCCCCCCCTCTCAACTCTTTTCGCTCTGATGAACACTTAGCAAGGTAACCGAGAAAATGAAGTCTGCATGCGCGCAGTAGTTTGTCAAACACTGCTGCTCGATTCTAAATAAAACTGCAATCCGCACATCTTCAACGTATATATTTATGTCTGATTTTGTTTTGACGTGAAGTGAGCGTACATTAATTTTCTCAGACTTGCAGATAAAACTCCTTATTAAGGAATAACAAAGAATTTGTCTTGTTTACAGTACATTTTTGTCCATAAACTTAAATCATCAGAATACACGGGGAAGTCCACTTCGTCACTAAATACGTGTACGGCCTCTTCTTTATACCAAAACTTCATCATATCGTACCATGCATTTTCTGCGCGAAGAAATGTATCGGCATCGAGCATGGAGGTGTCTGACAAGAATATGATTTGCATGAAGTACAGATACTCTCCAAGGCAGGCAATGTACGTACAAAGTAACAATGAGAAGCGTTTGCGCAAACATTCTTGCAGTGGAAAAGCAATAGGTATCACATGTTATGAGTTTTGGTAGCCTTAGGTATCCAGCATGAAATGCGCATGCGACGTATTATACTGTCATCTGTGGCCAACCGGCTACACAATAATTTTCCATATTATCTCAATGGCAAGATTTTCGGGGGTAAAAATTACTGCATAAAAATGCGTGTTTTGATTTTCTCTACAACTTTTGTCCGAAACATTTCTCGTTGTAGGAAGAATTAAGCGAGATATTATCATAAATGTCCAGAGATCTTCACGTAAAGTACCCGCTATTCTTGTCCGAATTTCCTCGACAATTTCGAAAAATCCTAAAATATCAAATTACGGAAAAATTCACCAGTGGTAGGTCGAGACGTTCCATGCCGATGGACAGACGGACAGAGAGACATGACGGAGCTAATAGTCGCTTTTCGCAGTTTTGCGAACGCGCCTAAAGACCAAACCGAATTCATGAATCCTGAGTCTTGGTGTACATTGATGAGCAATCAGTACTGGAACCCTAACACATCCGAATCCATTTACCTATAAACAAACTGTGATATCTTCGGAATGATAAAGAAAAGTTATAATTCATCTTAAAATAGAACTCCAACAACAATTCTGACGCGCGACTGTACACAGAGAAGCATTTATAATGGTGCTTACATGTCAATTTCACGTGTCAAAACTCTCCACATCCCACGCACCGAAATGTGTCGGAAGGATACTAGGGCGAGGAATCGCGGACTCATCAAGGGTTTAATTTAAATGCCCACTTCCTTTGTGCTATTATCATTAGCTGCAAGGAGGGTAGCAACCAAGTGTTTGGATAAAACACTTTGTAAAGCAAGGTCCGCCAACCAGAAAAGAAAACTTCCTCCGCAGCACTCAGGAAGCTATCTGTACTCAAACTTGGGCTTCTAGAAGAGAAAATCATGCCACCTAAATAAGTTACTATACTGCAACAACGGGGTGGTTTCTATGTAGTTTTTTGGCCTTCCATCCGCCTTATACACGCAGGCGGCCAGCTTAGCCTGGTTAAGTGCTAAGACTGCGGCTACAACCCGGGGCCCCTGATCTAATTACGGCCGCCAGGTAAAGTAGTTCACCATTACTGAGCTTTTAAGGCAGGTTAGCCAAGTTGTCGGGAGAAAGGGGTTACACTGTTGAGGTCACCCCCAACACTCCTTTCTTCCCAACAGAAGCTAACACAAAGCGATGGGGCACATCACCTACTGCTTATTAGGTTTGTTCTTGCATGGAGAGAGCTTCCACTGAGGACTCGTTCCTGGCATACGGAGCACAACATTTCGAACATATTACAAGCAACAAATCCAGTTTACATATTGGATATTATAAATAATGGTCCTTGCGGAGTTTTCATTCAGCGGTTTGAAACTAATCGGCTGCTCAAGCAATTCCCTGCTTCTATGTAACCCAAAGCTTCACCATCCTGTTCACAAAAGCCCGCTAATTCTAGGCCAGCACAATCCAGACCACACCCTTAAATCCTACTTACTCACTACACTTGAAAACAGTTCTCCCCATCTACACCTAAGTATCCCATGTGACTTCTTCCTTTGATGATTTAATATCAACAAGCGATAATATAATTCAAAATTGAGTTTAAGGTGGCGCGTCTGGCACCGAGTTAATGTTACGTAACCTTTAAGATATATAGTCATAGATTATAGAAGACTTCACATTTTCTACGGCATATTATTATTAATATTACGTTAAAAACAGCATCGGAATGGACGCCCGGTGCCGAATTAAAACAAGAGTTGCATCACAAACAGCAACAACAGTTACCAACAGACACTAAAACAAACAAACGGACAGGATACAGAGCGTTTTTGCATTTCAAAGACTTAAATAACCAGCAGCGACAATACATTGCTAAGTAACTCTGAGAACCAAGGCACAGCACCTTAATGCCCATCAGCTGAAAATCATACTAGGAAGTTGGCCATATGTCGCTAAAGTGACGGTCATTTTTTAACTTCGAGATTTAAAAAAAGCTACCCAATTTTGTGACAACGGGTGCAGTAATTTGAACACAAGTACTCTCGCCATCGCTTTAATATAGACCTACAAGGCAAAGACAGAATCAGAAAAAATGTTACAGGCAAACATAGAAAACATTAGACGCCATAACTACATCGCACTCAGAAGTCTGTTCAACTCCGGTCATTTGTGTATGCACACCACATATTCTCGTACACATAGTCTATATATAGAATTTGTACACATATAGGTATATTAACAATATTATGAATTAGCACAGAATTCACAAGAGAGCAACAGAAATATGAAGTATTATTCCCCATATCCTGTACTGCCCTGAATGACACACCCTTCCTTCAAAACATCTACAATCGAACCCTGATATAACGCCATCGGTTTAGGCGACACCTCGCCTACAGCGTCAGATATTCTGTGGTACAAATTAATTCCTCACTGTTAGCCATAACACTATACTTCTCGGTTAGAACAACACTCGTTTATAATGACAAAAAATATTCAGCCCCTCTCAAGACGTTATAAACGAGCTGGACTGCATTTCGTAATTCCTGAATATTTCTTCCTCCTAGCAGACTATCAATCGAAACTCTAGGATGAGACTTTCTTCATTCCTTCTAACACTTTTTTAACACTTCCTTACAAGGTACGAAATCCTGTGACATAGTTCGCATTATAGCTACAACGGTTGTGTTCTGGTAATCCCACGATAAATGAGGTACCTGATAATACACACAGGCAAAAGAACGAATCCTGTGACAATTCAAAAACTGTCGATTATGAATTTGTTCTATTATAACACAGCGAAGCAAGCATTAGAGTTTCATCTTTTAAAATCTTAATCAGTAAAAGTAATGTCCTGACCAAGCAAGTGACTTCTATGTAATAATGACGCGCCTTCTCGTAGCACAGTATTTCCAGCGAGGTGATATTCTGGTGTGGGAAGATCTGCTGCCGGATCCCGACTCAGTGCCGTCTGAATCTTCCATGTTCACGACATAGTGTTTCATTCTGAATCACTTCAACACACCTACATATTGAAATGCCAATAATGGAAGAACTTTCGGTCAATGTCGAGGAACGTTACCCGGCAAAGCGCAGATGATGGGATGAACGCACAGATACAGAAGGCCAGTGCGTTCACGAAGGTCAGTAACAATTCTCTGGAACAAAATCAGTCTAACTCCTTATATTTAGTGATGAAGATAAGCAAATCAGACCGACCTGAAAACTGACTTCCTGTTCGAGGATGGCCCTGTTCTGCTGGTTGTCGCTGCAGCAGGCAAGCAGAGTTGGGAACAGTACAGCAGATAGTGCAGGGTTGCTGAAATATGGAAAAGGCAAGTTGCACAGCTGCTGAAGAACCGTGGGCATGTACCCCGACTGGATCACCATCTGCAAGCACAACAAAACCACTGCTATCATATGTGATAAAACTGAAATGAACATTCGGCTAAAATCGAACCCCACGGAACAGCGACTTTCTACAATATAACAGACGCAAAGCTCTTCAAAAATTCCCCGCTTTTGTCGAATCAAAGGGTTGCCAAATTTAAAAGTCATCCAATGTACGAAAGGTTCACAGTGGTTTCTTCTTTCCCGTTTTCCAGCTACAGTTTTGTACACCTACTTCATGCTCACTACATATGCCTTACAATCCTTGTCTTTATTACGGTAATACATTTTCTTCAATACGTAATTCATTTCTCCTCTGATTTTCTACAACCAATAATAATAATAATAATAATAACCATTTCTAGCCGTAACCAAAGTTACATCGTACCAGCAGTTCGATCATGAAGCACAGTCAAATAAAAACGCAAACCTTTTGTCTGAACGTACCTGAAGCTCTACTAACATTTTATCACCTTCCCGAACAGAGAGAATTCCTTGCAACATTCTGCCTGCATGTTGAAGTGAAATAAACGGAAAGTACTGCACTGGACCTACATCCCTACAGTCAATACGATCAATTCTAATCCTTAAAAACCAAAAACAACAGCAAACAAAAACAACTAATTTATAACAAAACGGAACGCAGCACAAAACAATAGTAACAGTCCACCAGTATTCGGCATTCAAATTCTCACAATTTAGGTTTGTCAGCGTTCGCAATTCCCTTCGTGGAAAGAACAAAAGCACGTGATGATGATGGTGAGGATGACGACGTTGATGGTCATCACCGTAATAACAAAAACTTTCAAAACATCTAAGTCTCTTGTGGACTGGGATAGCTCAGTCGATATGACTCGCTACGGACTGGACGGTCCGAGGATCGAATCCTGATACGGTAGAGATTTTCACGCCCGCCCAGACCGACCCTGGGGCCCACCCAGCCTCCTATACAATGGGTACTGGGTCTTTAGCGGGGATAAAGCGACCGGGGCGTGGTGCTGACCACCCACCCCTATCTACCGCCGAGGTTAAAGGAAGAGTAGAGCCATAACTCTACCCCCCCCCACCCTCTGGGCCTTCGTGGGTTGTTCTAGGGCAAACTTTACTTTACCTAAGTCTCTTACAGATACGTAAACAATTGAATCATTAACGCCAACGAATTTACTGATGTAATTTATATCTCAAATTCAGTTCCACTTTAGGTATGCGACAGATACATTCTTCGTATGCCTAACAGCAATTAAATGTGCATATCCAGCAGGGCCCACTCCAGAAGGCCCAAGGTTGGGTTATATTTTGTGTCGAATATATAATCTCAAATGCTGTAGTGTGAGTGAGAATTGTAAAATTTTATATAACAAGGAACGTCGTTCTTACATAAATGCGTAGAAGAGTTAGGGCAGTGAAAGAAGATACAGTGAGCTAGGTAATATGCAGGTCGGAGTTGAGAAAGCACGAAGAAACTTGGGAAGGGGGTGTACGTCTTGAGGACGAGGTAAAGTATCAAATAATTTATTTTACATACTGCATAAGTTAGCAAGTATTTTTCATACACATTATAATTGATATATGGGCATGAGTTAGTAAACTTGGTTAACCATTTAAAGACGAAGTGCAGACTGTTTTATTTAAAGACCCAATCCGTACCGCGCAGTAAACATTTTTCATCTCGGTTATAAAACGTATCAGTTTATGGTGTAAGTGGCACAAGTCACCGTTTGTTCTCAGATAAATACAAAACACACACAGTGTAGGCAGAGCGTACAGTCGTTGAATGTTAAAACCTGTTGGTGCATCACGTAGTCCGCAGGTTTTAAAAAGGTTAATAAAATGTATGTTATGTGACTGTATAGCTTACTTAACCCTATGAGGACCAAAATGAGTCGCTATAACATGTGACTTTCACTTCGTACGTCACAGAGAACACAGTGTGCTAGCATTAGAAAGACCAACTGGTGAATACCACATTGTGAGATCATGCGAGACAAAAATACACCAAGTGGACAAAATGCACAGTTATTAATGTTAACCCTGGAGGTACATAAAACCTATCAAGCTTTAAGACCGGAATCACATGATATGAATGATATAAATAGTACGATAATAGTAGATTTTACAGTTGGTAAGCCCCGTATTTGAAAATGTTAGAATTTCTTAATGAACATTTTAATGCAAAACAAAAAGTTTGGTTTTGAGTGTAATGATATCCCAAAGGATAACTGAAGAGCACAAACAAAATGATCACGTAAAGGTATTTTAGCTGTATCCGATAGGATGGAAATTACTATATTTTAATATGATATAACGCAACAAGTATTAATATTCAAGTAAAACTAAATTCACCGTAACAGTACCGCACATTCCCCTCTACCGTATCAAAATATGTATATTTTCGGTACAAAGTGGTATTAAAATCGAACAGGTGTCACAATCATTGGGGCTGAGAATTTGCAATTAAAACAAAAACATAAGGGTGTATAAAATAAACTTTCCTTTCCAGCAACTATAAGAGGGACTGTAATAACGAGTCCAAAAATTTGTTTCTGGTGAAATCGTTAACGCCGAAGATATAAGGAAGAAAGACGTGAATGTTCAATATAAATTATGATGATGCTAAAACAAACAAAACGCGCGGCGAATGCGAGCTAAGCCTACTTGTAAAAATATTTTTCATTACTCTTTGTAACATTTGTAACGTCACAAAGCCAACTGGTATTTTCGGGACGGAATAAATTAAGCAACGGGACGATAAACACCAATCTAAACAGACAACCATTGTTCAAAGTCACCAACAGTATTGGGTGTCGAGATGGAGATTACAAAGCGGATATCCACTAGCGGGACAGACGTTGTTACGTGTAAATATGGGGAGTCTATCCAATATCTAGAATTAAAACAGAAAGAGGACAGGGCCCCATCACGCTTCCATAACCAATTGCGGTCGTCTCTGGCTAGACTGCTCCCTAACCAATGGACTGGCTGTGAATAACCTGGCGAATGGCCCCCGAGGTCACCAAACCTCATACCCACGGAATTATTTCTCCTTGGGATTGGTTTAGGACTGCGTTAATGCCCCTCAGTTGCCAACGACACAGGTAAAGACACGGATAACAAAGATCTTCAGGGCCCCATACACTCTAAGTTAAACTGTGCAGTTTAACTGTGTAAAAAACAGCACTAAAAACTGAAATGAATGTTCTCTGGCACAGTACAGGTTTCCCATCAGGTATGTCAGTTTTTTGTCAGTTCTGTGTGTCTTCTTGTGCGTGTAACTATGGTGGATAAAAACAAGGCTGTCATTTGCGGTTTGCTAGCCACATCGGCCATAATGTTATCCGAAAAGAAGAAAAGAAAGGGTAAAATGTGGCGTAAGAAGTGGTATTTGAAAAGTAATATATCATACGATGCTCATCTGCTGAATGAAATGCTAGAAACGCATGTGCCTTGGGATGATGCCATCGTGTTGTCGGCAGGTAAACTGAGGAAACTGTGGGATTCCCTGAGTGAACTGCGCAGTTCTCTGTGTGAAAGACGACTGGAAAGGACAGTTCTGAGGCCTGCGCTATTGCCTGACAAAACTGCGCAGTTTACTCAGTTTTTCCGTCAGTTATGACGTCACATAGTAAACTCGCTCAGTTTAACTGAGAGTATAGGGCGCTTTATGGTTTGGCTGACCACTGCTAAATAAACACGTAGATCTACATGCATGGACCAACAAAGAAACCAGAACAGGTTCGTTACTGTTTATTTACTCATTAGAATATTAATATTTACTGTAATTATTAGAGTCGTTAGCCCATTGTTAGCCTACTCCCCTGCAAGGAAAGGCAGGTTATGGTACCATCATTACTCTGTGTGTGTGCGTGCGTGCGTGCGCGCACGCACGCGCCACTTATAATACCTTCTAAACGAATCTCAACAAACTGAAAACTGGTATGAACATCACGCCAAAGAAGGCGAATCCTTCTTTTCAACTTCCAGCTTTAGTTTAATAATTGAATGACAGCCGTGCAAACTTTTGAGGAGAAAATTCAGTTCAGAAAATCCCTGAGTTTTTTTTTTTTTGGGGGGGGGGGGGGGGTTAAGGGTTTTTTAGTAATTGTGGTTTTTTAAATTTTGTGGTTTCTATACTTAAGGGAAAAGGTGGGAA
>Ga0123355_10018510_pt1 | contig 11053 bp, 11 predicted proteins | sample TergutEmb28metaG_3_FD_89872 | JGI IMG/M metagenome (GOLD analysis project Ga0123355, IMG submission 89872) | Embiratermes neotenicus P1 segment gut microbial communities from Petit-Saut dam, French Guiana - Emb289 P1 | ecosystem: Host-associated > Arthropoda: Insects > Digestive system > Gut ...
AACTAATCAAAGGTTGAATTATGCGATTTGTAGGGGCGACCGTCCTCGGTCGCCCGCAGGTCTGCATAAACAATCAATTCGCCAAATGTTTGTTTCAAGGTGCCGAATATGAGTATTTAAGGAAAACACTCTATGTTTTTCTGAACTAACTCATATAGCTTGCTAATAAGTATTGGTCTCTGAATATCAAATAACTCTGACTGTTCTAAAAAATCAGGGGTAGCCCCTGTAGCTTCTACTGTTTTTAGCTTCGCGAGATTCTTTAAGGTTTCTACTATTTCAGGAAATGATAGATGGTCATTAATTTTATCAATAACTATATCAAGATGAAAATAAAGCGCGCAATCCAACCCTTCCCAACTCTCATAATCAAGCCATTCCATGACAGCCAATATACAGGAAATTATAGGTGGTTGCTTACATATATCATCAAAATCCAGCCAGAAATTGCGTCTAATATCATTGAGCTCAGATAGCCTGAGAGCTATAACATTCAGAGCCCATTTTTTATGATTTTTGTTTTTAATTAATACTCTTTGGGTATATGTATATCGTTCTTCATCAATACTTTTGAGTGTCAAATATATTTCATAATTATTTTTTAATAAATGTCTTGTAGCAAAGTCTCTTGAAACACCAGTCTTTGACATTACAATCTCTAGATGATGTTTCTTGAATAACTCAACTGATTTTTCGAGATCGCCGCCTGTTTTTTCAAGAAGTTCTAAAGCTTGTCGTATTCCAACTGGAAAACGTTTACGAAATACAACAAGCTTGTCCTTATATATTTGCTCCATTTGATAATATCCTCTCGCTCTGACATATCTTATCAGAGTAACGCTTAACGATTAATCAAACTCAGCTGCCTCGAAATTATTCCACAAAACAGCAGCATTAGCCCAACGACTGCCATAACCGTTGACTCAAGCAGATGGTGGCTCGCGCATGCATCTAGAAATATCGCGACAGGCATAAAAAACCTGAACAGTTGATTCGTGCTGAACAAACGTCCCCACACAGCACCGCCCAAGGTCAAGTTAAGCAAGAAAAATGGGATATAAATATAAATACCAGATCGCTTATCCAGCACTAGCAATGCCACAACTGCGCCAAGCCCAACGCAGAATAGAACAAGTGCAGCAAGTGCCATTACCTCTACCCAGGTTGGGTTTGTGCCATAGATGAGCATACAACCGATAAAATACAGTGCTATAGCACCAAAAAATGTAATTAATATAGCAGCACAACGTGCAATATAGTCTAAAATTAAGGCCTTGTTACCATATATATTTAGAAAATCCTTTCCTTTTCCCGGAAGAAAGAATACTGCAGCCAGAAAGGCAAGTGTCATAAAAACAGCGGCCAGGCCATGTCTCGGCGCCACAAGCAACGTTGTGGGAGGCGGCAACTCACTGTGTATAACAACTGAAACGACAGGTTCACCAACATAGGCTGATAAGGCCAAACGCCCCTCAATGGCTGCTTGTTCTGAAACTTCTGAAAGAGCATCAAGAAGTAGTATTTCAGATCGCATGTGTATTAAAACAAGGGAAAAAGCCTCTCTCATAAACTCAGAAGTGTTTGTACCTGGAGCGGCAGTGTACTCCAGCATTTCAACTCTAGTACTTTCTCGGATATAGATTCCAAAACCGGACTTTATTGTAAGCATACCCTCAACAGCGCGACGGTTTGCTAATTCCGCTCCAACTGTTTCGTTCTCAACTACTGTTATGTTTATGCTCTGCAATCGAGCCAATGAATCAATAAACTCCACTGATTCCACACTGTTGTCCGCATCATAAACTGCTAAATAAAAATCCAGGGTTCGCTCAGAAAGAGCATAGGAGGAAAAATAGCCGAATACTATAGGGCAAATGATTAATGTCAGCATTAAGAGCCTATAAGATAAAATCTCTTTTAATCTGAGCCTTACAAGGCTAAACATGAATGGTACCTTCTTTCACGAATGGGAGTAATGCTACCACTGACGCGAGTAACAACAATTCATAAGGAAAAGCACCGCCAGATGCCCACATTGTCGCCCTTATGTTTTGATAAGCTGGCGTATAGCTACCAATCGTTTGTATAATGCCACCGAATAGATGCAATGGATAAAAAACCCCTCCGGTAAACATAAGGATAAGCATTGCAGAAAACGTCCCCATGGCTGTCCAGTGTGGATTGCCACATAAGGCCGCGATCACGCTTGAGATACCAAAAAAAATAATAGATACAATAATCACGCATATAAGCAACTTTATCATATCGAAGCTAATTATGCTATCGTGGATAAACACTCTCCCTACCACCATAATAGGTATTGATAAAAATACAGATGCAAGGATAGTTTCAAATAATTTAGAAAACCTATATGCTCTAAAACCCAATCCATTAAGCCTCATACGAGCATATGAGCCGTTAGACAATTGCCCAGCACTATTAATTGAGATCAGTGTTGCAGAAACTGCGCCTGTTATAAATATAATTGCAGATATGATTTGAATAACGAAATCATAAATGTGTTGTTCAATCGTTATAGGACGGGCACGGTGAAGCACTTCCCTTAAGATTTCTGCTGAAAAGGCATTATAAGCTTCTCGAAAATCATCACGGTCATCAAAATAAGGTGCCGCAACATCGAAAAAAACATAAATAGTAGATTGTGCCGAAGTTATTGCACTTGCAACATTATCCGCAAAGTCAAGCAATACAGCGTTTGTGGCTGGTTCAGCTATATTACTCCATATCTCTATTTCAACTGGGGTATTATATATCAACGCATCTACAATACCTTCGGGAATTTTAATGACTGTGGAAACTTCACCCTCACTCAACATTTCGTGAGCGATTTCGAGATTTTGCACCCTTTCTAGGTTACCTATTTGAGAAATAGGGCGTAACGCTCTAAAGATCATGGTGTTTATTAAGCGACCGTTGTCAGAAACAACCGCTATAGCAACTGGCGACGGCGAGTCATGCTCCAGCAGGTCTGCAGGCATACTCCAAAATATTGCTAGGGATACAAAAATAGGGGCAAGAACCATAAGAGCCAGCCAGCCAGAAACTATGCTTTTGATATCATATTTGATTGTAGATAAGATCTTAATGGGTAATTTAAACATCTTCGATTAGTCCTGTTTCCATATTTAATACCGTAGAACAGAGTTTAGATATTTCTGGCTTATAATGTGATACCATTATAATGGAATGCTTTCCGTCGGACATAAATGAGTCTATTATTTGAAATAGGGCATCGCGAGACCCAGTGTCCAACCCAGCAGTGGCTTCATCTAATAGCAACACATCCGGCTCTGAAAGAAGGGCGAGTGCGATATTTAACCTCTGTTTCATGCCACCAGAGCAAAGTTCAGCCCGTTTACGCAAAAAATCACTTATGCCACATAGCTTTGCATAATCTTTGATACGTTGATCAGCGACGGCTTTGGGAATTGAATTGAGTGCACAAATATATTTCATATTATCAAGACAAGAAAGCCGAGGGAAAAGCCCGGCTTTCTGCATTATATAGCCAATTTTACAGTTCCTTTGAATCTTGCCTTCATATTTCCTATCCAGTCCGGCAACGATGTTTAGCAATGTCGTTTTGCCGCTTCCATTCCCACCAACTATGCCAAGGGCCTCGCCTCGACTAAGCAGGAAAGATACGCCTTTAAACACCACAGAACCGAAGGACTTTGAAAGCCCTTCGGCGTGGATTAAAATATTGTTGCCATCAGAACATGCCAAGGATTTTAATATAGGAAAACCCCTCTCAGTAACTCATCTAGCCAATCTGCATTAAAACCTGCTCTTTCGATTTCGCCAACCAAATCGAACAAATTGCTTTCCAGTTTTCCAAAGTCGAGCTCCATAATGTCGTCAAAAACATCGTAGCCAGCTCCTGGGGGTTCTATACTGACTTGTGAAACAAACTCAGAAGATAACAATAAGCTCAAATCTATTATATCGCTGTCAAATGTCAAGATAAATTGTTCGGCATTTCCTTGAGAAGTTACCTCCAATGTCACACTACTGCCGGCTAGTACGTCGAGCTCACTGCTATTGTCCATCAGATCGTAAGCTACCAACTCTCTTATTAAATGATCCAAATCGAATATCAATCTATAATTCAGTGAATTTACGCCATTTACTCTGCTTGTCCTAAGGTTTTCGAAATCAAGTATCTTTAATGAAAACTGTTCACGGTGTGGTCCCATCTCAGATAAATGAGTAACACGCACGTTCCCGCTTTTTCCATTACTGCCGCTTATAAGATCCCCATGTATACGTGTGGTATCTTGGAAACCAGTTCCATTTTCACTAAAATAAAACTCAAAGCCAATATCTGGGTTGAAGACGAATCCCACTTCACCCAAGATGTCCATGTGGCCAGCTTCAGTGACTGTTAAGTTAATACCACGAAACTCACGAGATCTACTTACAAAAAGCTCTATTTCAACACTATCATCGTCTGGAATGTAAGCCAAGTCTTCTTTAACAACATTTATCCCATCTATAAGGTCGCTTCTGCTTATTCTTGTTGAAGACCAGCCCATATTAGTAGTAACGCTGTTACCTATATCAACTAGCAGCGAAATGTAATCTTCATTGTCTAAAATAACGTTGAGTGCTGCGGTAAGGCCTTTAGACGTACTTTCTCCAGACATAGAGATATTCAGCCTGTTCAAACTAGTAGTATTGTTGTTTATCTCAACGGGGACATTGCTATCAAATCGTATTTCATCCACTTCGTCGAGAAATGCATCGACCACGTCTCCTACCATGCTTAGTATCAGCGGTTGATTATCTGATAGGGTTTTAGTCAGCTCTAACATTAAATCGGTTGGATCGAAGCCGAGCATCATTTCTTCAATTAGAGCAGCATCCATGCCATACTCATCCAAATCTATAGTCAGGATTCTATCATAAAGCTTTGGCGCACTAATGTACATAACATTATCGATCGCTTTTAAGTTTATTGTAAGTATGCTGGCTCCTTCTGCTTTCCACTCAATGTCGATATCCATCAGTGGGTTAGCAGTGTCGCTAAGATTGGCGTTCATTGTTAAATCGAAGGATGAAGAAGCCAAAAGTAGCAATGGATCTATTTCGTAGGAGAACATGCCCATATCGACAAGTAGATTTTCGAAGCTACTTTTATTTACATTGCTATCCAGTAACATTTGTAAACTTACGTAATTATTTTCTTGGCTAAGCAGCGTATAGTAATCTTCAGCATTAGCCAGTATACCGGCTGTCAACTCGTTGACTATGGCGTTTCTAACAATAGTTTTAGCAAACCTTTCGTTTCCTAAAAATGCCAACATAAGTTGCTCTCTGAATACTGTAGCTCCAAGTATGCTACCACCAACAACTATGGCAGTTAACAAGGCTACAACAATAAAAGCTGCACGTTTCTTACGAGGCGGCTCCTCTCCATGATATTGAGGTGTATTGTCAGCGTATGGAGGGTTGTCCAATGTTGAAAAAGTGCTATTATCTGGGCTTTCTGGATTTAGATTGCTTCCACAACCCAAACAATATGTAGCATCATGGTAATTGGTATTTCCACATTTTTGGCATTTCAAAATCGAATCATCCACCTTTCTAATCCTGGTTATAGTATGCTGCTCATGATGGGAATACTGATGCACATTATTCCATGAGTCCAGCGAAATGCATCATATCACATTTTCGCATTTTTTTCAACAAATATCAACATTAAGTTTATGACAAACACAGCTAGTATTTCCTATTTGGGCATTTGGACAAAAATAACTAGCCAAGTCAACGAGGATTTTTGCTACGATGTGAGGAGGGGATGGGTGCCTTATATTAATTTGCAAATTTTGAAACCTTTTTATAATTTTCTGTGTATTTGATAATAGAGCTCTGCAAAACATTACTTTTGGCTGGGAGGTAGAGGTTGACAGACGAACAAAAAATTCTACATAACTTAAAGAAGAAAAAACGTGACAGCCTTGAAAAAGCCATTAAGGCTTACAATCCCTACGTTCGCGTAATTATATATCGAGTTATAGGCAACGTGATGACAAATGAAGATATAGAAGAAGTTATTTCAGATGTCTTTATATCTCTTTGGAAAAACACACATTCTCTCGATACGGAAAAAGGCAGCATTCGAGCATACCTTGGCACAATTGCAAAAAACTGTGCTAAAAACAAATTACGTGAGCTAAAACCGAGTACCGAGCTTGATGAATCAATTACAAGTACGACAAATGGCCCTCAAGAAAGTTTTGAAGCCAAGGAAGAAAAAGACTTAATGATAAGCTTAATTATGAAGCTTGGCGAGCCGGATAGTGAGATTTTCATGCGTTTCTACTATTATGAACAGAAAATAAAGCATATCGCTCACTACATGAAACTTCCGATATCCACGATTAAGACAAAACTTTCGCGAGGACGATTAGAACTAAAAAAAATTTATGAGAAAGGGAGGCATCAGCATGAATAGACGATTAAATTCATTAAAGTCAGAAATAGGCGCAAGTGCATCTGATTTTAAGGATGACACAAAGTCGATCACAAATAGAGTTAATAGTGCTTTAGATGCCGACCCAGAAGAAAGGAAAATTCATATGAGACAAAGATTTATAAAAGTGGCACTAATCGCGGCAACGATAGTAGTTTTGGGAACATCCACTGTATTTGCTTATGTTAACATAGGCTCAGATTTCTTAAGAACGTTTTTTACAGGCGACACGTCTTATTTAGACGAATTCGTACAAACGCCGGGAGAGTACGTAGCAGACGAAGGATATGTGTTAACTCTTGAGCAAACTCTAGTAACTGCACATCAAGCCCTTATTATTTTCTCAGTCGAAGCGTTGACGGATGAAACGATAGCGGAGCTCAACGCAACTGATGAAAATGGCTTTAGCACCTTTATGGGTATGGATACAATTGATTTTGGCCCTGCTGACAGTCAATCTCATATCCATAACGGCGGTCCTGTTATCTTTGGCGGATGGATGAACAGAGAACTGGTAGAAAGAAGAACTGATACTAAGCGATACTTTGCTATTACAGTAGCGGATATGTCAAATGAAGAGGCCAAAGATTTCTTTATCCGATTAAATAAAATGGCAAATCCACAAAAAATAATCATACCTATGGGAACAAATATCGAAACTCATGCGTTTGTGCTTGCATGTGGTACAGGCGAAGATGCCATCTTGCAATTCACACCATTGGGAATAATCATGGAAAGAACAGTAAGTACCAGTGGGGATATATCTTACAACACCATTTCCGGACTATATTTCCGAATGCATGACGGAGAAATCAACACGTTTAACCAATTGCTGAGACATTATGGAATCAGTCTTGTAGAATTCACTGAAGATGAAAGTGAATATCTTCGCTATGAAATGTCGGCTTTCTTTAGAGAAATAATGAGTATATCCGAATTTGAGAGCATTATTTTGGACAATGTTGAATACGACATTTCTGACACATCAATAACTACTCCATTTACACCTGACCCGACTATATTACCGTTTGAAATGCAACCTTACTATCGGGAACATCTGTGGGTGCTGCTAGAAGAACTTTGCGAAAACATCGGCGCGGATCTTCATTGGGATAGTGAAACAAATTCTGCTGTAATAGAATATCGCAACTCAACTTTCGAGCTTGAGGCAGATAGTACAGTTTTTGAAAAAAACGGCGAAACAATAGATTTTTACGATGACGATGCACTGTTTGTTTCAGAAGATGGCAGATTGATAGTTTCAGGCAGACTATTAGATTTAATGGGGATAGGCATTGTTGCAATAAGTACATGCGATAATGGGGAGTTTCTTCCTGTGAGTGACTGGACGTGGATTATAATTCCATAACCAACTAAAAAGAGCCGATAACTGTGATTGATTCACAGATTATCGGCTCTGTGTCTTAACATCTGTCAATTATTGGAGATAATGCTATTTTGCACACTAAGCAAGCGGCCAATTCTCAAAGGTGACGGGCTGAGGTTTGCGATGGGGAGGCATGTCGTGTTTGAGCCGAAGGCGAGTTTGACATGCCTTCACAGCGCATTCTCAGCCTGTCGCCGTTCCTTCGCTCACTCAATCAGATATTCTACACACCACCATCTTCCAAGCTGAGCATATTCCCTTCGGGATCGCTAAAAATAGCCATATTAAAAGTCTCTTCACCTTCACCCATAACTACTCTGTCAATGAACTTCACTCCAGCTTTCAACCAATTGTTATAAGCACCTTCAAAATCTGTTGTATGAAAAACGGCGGTAAGCGAATCTGAAGGCCCTGTGCCATCAGAAACAGAATATCCTGCAATCCTCTCACTGGCATCTTGAGCTGAATACATAGCAAAAAAAGGTTCGCCGTCTTTACAATTTGCAAAATTAGCATACGGGCCATTTCTATCACCATAAATTGGTATTAGCCCTAGTTTTTTGGTGTAAAAATCAAAGCACTTTCCAAAGTCGCTCTTCACGTGCACACAAGCAGTTACTCTATCAATTTTCATTGCGATTCTCCTGTTCTTTTTGAGTTTGAAATAATCATACCATAGTAATTTGACAACTGTATGTCATATTATAAAAATGATTTTTAAGAAACGCACTTGTTTCTATTCCTTTATCGGTATACACTTGTAGAAGATATTCATTTTTTGCGAATGAAGGAGAAAAAAACAATGAAATATGATTGCTTACTTGTGGAAGATGATAAGTTGCTTGGAGAGTCAACATGCGAATATTTTAATGCATTTGGAGTTAAAACCTATCGTGCAGAAAGTTATCAAAGCTGCATGGAATTTTTATACGACCATGATGCTGATTTGATGCTATTGGACATAAATCTGCCAGATGGTTCCGGTTTTGATATTTGCAAAAAAGTGCGAGAAACATCCGAAATACCTATTCTATTTATCAGTGCTCGAACTGGTGATACCGACCAATTACTTGCCCTCTCCATAGGCGGCGATGACTACATACAAAAGCCCTATTCTTTATCTGTTTTACTGGCAAAAGTTAAGGTTATTTTGAGCCGTTATCGAAAAGGCACAGAAGATACCTTTTCTCATGAGGATCTACAAGTAGATTTTATTCGTAAAGAAGCTGCTTTAGCAGGAAAAACCCTTGTACTAAAGGGCATGGAATACAAACTATTGGCTTATTTCATTAAAAACAGAAATCGAGAAATAACAAAGGATGAATTATTTAAGGGTGTTTGGGAAGACAGCACCACAAGCGACAACACCTTAAATGTCCACATTCGCCGTTTGCGTGAGAAAATTGAAAGTAATCCTAACGAGCCTAAATATATTCAATCTATATGGGGACGCGGATATATTTTTAACGCAAGCGAGGTAGCAGGACAATGAAAAAAGTTTTAGCATTGTTTATTGTTGTGTCCTCGTTGTGTTTTATCGGGCTTATATTGTTTATTAGAAATTCTGCTCCAGCCAGGCTCTCGACTGTGGCTGTCAACGAAGCGGTTATGGATTCTATACACGCTCTCGAAGATTCCGACCACGCAAGGGCCTTGGATATTTTGATTAACAGAATGACATATGAATTCGAGCAGACAAACCAAATTGCTCAAAGCCGAAATACAGTTATATTGTTAGCTGTGGGGCTATATCAGGCAGTTTTATTTTTGTGTTTATGTGTTTGCATGCGTATTATAAAAAGCGAATAATTGATCCCTTTGACAAGCTAAAAGATTTTGCGAAAAATGTGGCAAGGGGAGACTTGGACACCCCTTTAAAGATGGACAGGCATAAGGTTTTTGGCGATTTCACTGAAAGTTTCGATTTGCTGCGGGAAGAACTTAAAATCGCACGGGAAAACGAAAGAGAGGCTGACAGACGTAAAAAGGAACTTGTCGCTGATATTTCACACGATATAAAAACGCCTGTAGCCGCTATTAAGGCAACAAGCGAATTAATGCTGATTCGGGACTATGATGATAAAACTAAATATCAGTTGCAGGAGATATACAACAAAGCCGAGAAGATTACTGTACTTGTTAATGATATGTTCCACTCTACATTGCAGGAGTTGCAAGCCCTTAAAGTTAGTGTTGTGGAGTTTTCAAGTACGGCATTATCAAAGTTAATACATGGCGCAGATTACAAAAAAAAGATAGTTCAAGCGCAGATTCCCGATTGTGTTTTGATGGGGGATACTGTAAGGCTCGGGCAAGTTTTTGACAACATTATTGGAAATTCATACAAATACGCTGATACTAAAATTGAAGTGACAGCCGATTTTGAGGGCGCGGCATTGATTATCAGCTTTAGAGATTTCGGAAAAGGGGTAGAAAGCGAAGAACTACCCCTTTTATTTAACAAGTTTTACAGAGGCAAAGGTACGGCAGAAGTAAGTGGTTATGGTTTAGGGCTTCATATTACAAAATATCTTCTGAAAGAAATGGGCGGCAATATAGAGCTTTCAAATGCCAATCCCGGCTTTATGGTTATGGTGACGTTGATGCTTGCCTAGGCCTCAATGTCATTTAGATAAGTTATGTCGTCATCCCGGGCTTGACCCGGGATCCCCTAAACTTAGCCAATCTCGGGGGATTGCGGGTCAAGCCCGCAATGACGTTGCGTGTATGATTTCCTTAACTTAGTGACATTGGCCTAGACCTCGTCCCCTACAATCAACTTAACCCTTATATTTGAAATGCCCCAAATTCTTAATTGGCGTTAAGAATGTTTAAGTTTGCGTTAAGGATAAGAAAAGTCTTGTTAAGTATTTGGAATGTATACTAAGTCCATAAGGTTAGTCACAAACGCATAGCATTTGTTGCTCGCCTATACATCTCAGGGGGTTGGAATATGAAAAAAACAATTTTAAAAACCAACAAGTTAACAAAGACTTTTTCGACAGGCGGAACGCAGCAGCACGTAATAAAAAATTTGGACTTAGAAATATATGAGGGAGATTTTACAGTAATCATGGGTGCGTCTGGGGCAGGCAAATCTACTCTACTATATACGTTAAGCGGTATGGACGCTCCATCTTTAGGCAGCGTGGATTTTATGGGTACGAATA
>Ga0123355_10018511_pt1 | contig 11052 bp, 8 predicted proteins | sample TergutEmb28metaG_3_FD_89872 | JGI IMG/M metagenome (GOLD analysis project Ga0123355, IMG submission 89872) | Embiratermes neotenicus P1 segment gut microbial communities from Petit-Saut dam, French Guiana - Emb289 P1 | ecosystem: Host-associated > Arthropoda: Insects > Digestive system > Gut ...
CCAACGCATCGAGGGCGCTGCGGAACATGCGATCCAACTTCGGGGTGATCACAACGTCACCCGGCTTCAGGATCGCCAACAAAGCAGCGCCCTCCGGTCGGTCAGCTAAGGGCTTGGAGGCCGTCACACCACGCTCGACAAAGGTGTGCGCAACGGTCAAGTCGTGCTGCATGGCGTAGCCGGCGAGCACCCGCTGCTGGACCTCCAAGCTCTCGCCCGCCACGGCCTGCTTCGCCGTGCTGACCCGGGCGTAGCCGTAAACCTTGCCCTTGCGCATGATTGCTACCTACCCTCCGTTAGTCTGTTGTAAGCACCGAATGATAGATGGGTTGTCGTGCGGCGATGTCAAGATGCTTGGGCACATTTACACGAAAGGAAGTGGCTCGTGGCGTGGTGTTCTTCCGCGCCTTCTATGTTGACACGGTCACGCCATGGATTTCGACCCCCACCCTCAATGACGGTCCCGTCACTTGTAAGCATGCCTCGTAAGCTCGCTGTGCAGGCCGCGCTCGCGGGCCATGTCCCGAACTGACAGGCCATTCACGCGATCACTGACGATCTGCTCGCCGTCGCTGTCGTCTGTCATAGCGCCTAGCCACCTCTCCATCAGGGAGCGGAGGCGCGCTGCCGAGTACGTTGCGGGGCTCGGGTTCGAGCTCACTGACGCCCGCAGGGCCGAGCGGGCGGCGCTTGTCCGCACCGAACGGGCCGAGGCGGAGGCGGGCACGTTGCGCGCGCAGCTGACGGCCGCGCTGCGGGATAAAAGCACCGGCGGCCGGCGAGGGGCGACCTGAGCCAAGGCGCTGATACCGCTCGTCTGCCGACAACCGTTCGGCGCGTGCCCTTGTCTCCTACATTCCGGGCATGAACCGCGACCCTGCGGCCCGACCGGAACCGATTCCTGGCGGAATGCGATGCAGAGTAAGACGCGGCTTGGCAGGTGCGCGTCGGCCACGACCCGTCGTATTGTAGGAGCAGCTGACGTGTTGTAGGGGCAGCTGACGTGCTTGGGCGTTCGCAATCGTGCGCCTTGCACTGCCATCTTTTTCCGCTGCCACGGCACCCGGTGGTCCACTATCGGGCCACGCCACCCGACGTAGAGAGCCGCGGCAGATCTGGCAACCAGCACTGCGGATTGGCACTGTGTGGCGCTGTGGACTGGCGAGACTGCACGACAATGCGAGACGGTTCTCCTCGTTGCGGGCTGATGGGAACTAGCCGCCCGGCGCTGCCTCGCGCCAACCTTCAGCGTGCGCCCGCCGGCCAGCTGCCCAGTGGAACGGTGTTATCCACATGGTGCATATCCACTTCCGCCCCATGCAGCCCCAAGTGTGCCCGCTGGCGGCCCTGGCCAGCGTCGTGGGTTTGTTGCTCGACTAGCTCGTCACCTGCCGCGCCATGAAATTTAGGTAGGACGTGACATGAGGATACACACCAAGCTCAAGAGAGAGCGCTCACGAGAGAACCCGGCCAGACTGTTGGGACCGGAGCCGCTCAGGTCGGCAATGGGCCCAACCCGAGCGCCGCAAAAAATGCAGAAGTAGGTTGCGACTCAGCCCGGCCATGACGCCGGCAGCCGTTGCTGCCCAGACAACCAACAAATAGTTTCGGCTCGCTGTGGGCCGCAACCGATGTCGTAGCGGTTGGCGGCCCGTCGCTGCCTAGCGAGGTCTGCTCGGGTTGTCCGGCTGTGCCCTGCAAGCCCGTTGAGGACGGGAGCATGGCTAAGATTCAGCTGCTTCTGACGCAAACGTCGTTGGGTTTGCATCATCTCGTGCTTACGGTCGCGCACCTGGCCCGGCGTGGGCAACGTCTTCGAAAGCGTACCCCATGCGCATTGTGCACTTCGCGCTAAAGTTTCCTTACACCTTTTACGTGCTCGCCGGGTTAATGTTATTCCTCGGCGTCAGCGCGATCCTTGTCACCCCCAAGGACATATTTCCTGATATTGATATCCCCGTTGTCTCGGTGATCTGGCAGTACACCGGGCTGTCGCCCCAGGAAATGGAGCAACGTGTCACCACGTATAGCGAATACAGCATCAGCACCAGCGTCAACGACATCCGCCGCATGGAAAGCCAAACACTCGAAGGCGTCGCGGTGCAGAAGATCTACTTCCAGCCGAACGTCAACGTCGACCTCGCGATAGCGCAAATCGTATCGGCCACCAACTCGATCCGCTCTTTGATGCCAACCGGTATACAGCCGCCCATAGTCGTTCAGTATAGCGCATCGTCGGTCCCGGTTCTCCAGCTCTCCTTGAGCTCCGACTCACTCAACGAGCAGCAGCTTTACGACTATGCGTACTACCAAATCCGCCAGCAGCTTGCGCCGATCTCGGGTATCACGCTGCCAACACCGTATGGTGGAAAGTATCGCCAGATCATGGTTAATCTCGATCCGGACGCGCTGCGCGCGCTTGGCGTCACGCCGGTTGATGTAGTGAACGCGGTCAACGCCCAGAGCCTCACCTTGCCCTCCGGCGACGCCAAGCTGGGCAAGCAGCAGTTCATCGTCCGTGTGAACGCGATGCCGCTCACGATCCAGGCACTCAACCGTCTGCCGATCAAGCAGGTCGGCCCCAGAACAGTCTATCTCTCCGATGTGGCCCACGTCGGAGACGCTTGGGCGGTTCAGCAGAACATGGTGCACGCCGAGGGTAAGCGCGCGGTGCTGCTCACCATCATCAAGAACGGCAACGCATCAACGCTCGACGTGGTGAACCGGGTGAAGGCAGTGCTGCCAGCCATACGGAAAGCAGCACCTCCGGGCATGCAGATACACCTGCTGTTCGATCAATCCGTGTTCGTTCGGCAGGCGATCGCTAGCGTGCTGCGTGAAGGCGCGATAGCAGTCGGCCTGACCGCGCTGATGATTCTGACGTTCCTGGGCTCCTGGCGCGCCACCCTCATCGTGATGATATCAATTCCCCTATCGATCCTGGCCTCGATCGCAGTGCTTTCCGCACTTGGCGAAACCATCAACACGATGACCCTCGGCGGCTTAGCGCTAGCCGTCGGCATTCTGGTCGATGACTCAACGGTAACGATTGAGAATACGCACCGGCTCCTCGAGAAAGGACACAAGTTCGATCGCGCTGTCCTGGAAGGCGCAGCCGGGATCGCAATGCCGACATTGATTTCGACTCTCGCCATCTGCTGCGTGTTCGTTTCCGTTTTCCTGCTGCAGGGCGTCTCGAAATACCTGTTCACGCCGCTAGCGATGGCCGTGGTGTTCGCCATGCTGGCCTGCTACGGTATCTCACCTACGCTGACCCCTGTCATGATTCGCCTGTTGCTGCGTAAGGAGCACGAGTCCCCTAGAGACGGCCGGCTCGCGCATTTCCACCACCGCTTCAACGAGCGTTTTGACCGCTTTCGCGATTTCTACGCCTGGCTGCTCATGGGTATCCTGCGTCGTCAACTGCTCACGCCGCTGGTTGCGGCATCGTTGGTGGCAGGCGCGGCTGTAGTTGCCACATTCGTGGGTACCGATTTCTTTCCCACCATCGACGCTGGACTGATCGAACTGCACGTTCGCGCCCCGGCGCGTACCCGCATAGAGGACACGGAGCAGATCTTTCATGCTATTGAAGATAATATTCACCGGCAGATACCGCCCAAGGACCTCGGCCTCACGCTCGACAATATCGGCCTGCCGCAGCGCGTGTACAACCTCGCCTACACCGACGGCAGCACGATTGGGGCGAACGATGGCCAAATCCTGATCCAACTGAACGAGGGTCACTCGCCCACTGCCGGTTACATCAATAAACTCAGGCGCGAGTTGCCCGTCGCCTTCCCTGATGTGCTGTTTTACTTCCAACCAGCCGATCTCGGGACCCAGGTGCTGAACTTTGGCGTACCCTCCCAGATCGACCTGCAGGTTGTGGGCCGTGACCGTGCCGCCAACGAAAAGACTGCCACGGAACTGGCGAAGCGTCTCGCGAATATCTCCGGCGTCGTAGATAGCCACGTTCAGCAGGAGCTGGACGCGCCGGAGCTGTTCTACGCGATCGACCGTACGCGCGCGCAGGATCTCGGACTGAACATCAGCCAGATCGCGAACAACGTGAACATCAGCCTGAGCTCGTCGGAACAGGTATCGCCAAATTTCTGGTCCGATCCGAAGAATGGAATTCCGTACTATTTCGCGGTGCAGACGCCGGAATACCGTATCTCGAACAAGCGACAGCTCGAAAATACTCTGATCGGCGCATCCATTGCGGGCAACGCTGTGGTGCCGGACCTCCTTGGCAACGTGGCGACAGCGAAACGGGAATCGGTGCAGTCGGTTTACACGCATTCGAATATTCAGCCAGTTTATGACGTGTCTGCCAGCGTGCAGGACCGCGATCTCGGCAGCGTCGACCGGGCGATACAAACGATAGTACGGCAGATGCGGGGAAAGCTCGGTCCCGCCGACCACATCGTGATCCGCGGCCAGATCGCCAGCATGAACCAGGCATTCGGCGACCTGACCATCGGCTTATTGTTCGCTGCGGTCTTCGTCTACGCGCTCATGGTGGTCAATTACCAAAGCTTCCTTGACCCCCTGGCGGTGCTGCTAGCGTTGCCCGGGGCAGGCAGTGGCATCATCCTGTTGCTGTTCGCCACCGGGACGACCTTCAACGTGCCCTCGTTGATGGGCGCAATCATGGCGATCGGCGTCGCCTCGGCCAACTCTATTTTGCTGGTCACCTTCGCACGCGAGCAGCGCGAGGCAGGCATGAGCGCTTTTCAGGCCGCGCTGACGGCTGGTACAACCCGCTTACGCCCGGTGCTGATGACCGCTGCCGCGATGATCGTGGGCATGCTGCCGATGGCGATCGGCGGCCCGGGCGAGGAGGCAAACGCCGCGCTCGCGCGCGCGGTCGTCGGCGGTGTGATGGTTGGCACGGTCACCACTCTGTTGTTCGTTCCATACCTCTACTCGATCACTGGCAGGTTCGATCGTCGCAGTGCAGAGCTGTCGGGACACATGATGACTTCGGACATGCATCCATGAACGAAATGCCCTCGGGGCCTGAGCAACCCTTGCAGTCGACCGACTGGCGCCTGGAACGCCGTCGGCACCGCACAGGCCGTCTGCTCGGGCTGGTCGCGATCGCCGGACTCGCCCTCTTGATCGGCCTCGGCACTTACACCCACCTACAGCGCGTAGCGGCAGCCGACGCCACGCTCGTGGCACAACGCGATGCCGTTCCCGTGGTGCGCACCATCGTTCTCGAGGCTCTTGATGCGCCGCGCGACATTGAGCTGCCGGGCTCTACCCAGGCGTTCGATACCGCCACGCTCTACGCGCGCGCGACTGGCTATGTTGCTAAGCGCTACGTCGATATCGGCAGCCGCGTACGGGCCGGGACAGTCCTGGCAGTGATCGCCGCTCCCGAGCTCGACCAGCAACTCGCCCAGGCGCGTGCCCAACTTGTGCAGTTGAAGGCGAACGTAGTGCAGGCCCAGGCGAACGTTAAAGTGGCCTACGACAACGCCTGGCGTACCACGCAAACGGCCACGGACGGTTGGACAAGCCAGCAACAGGCCGACGTCAACCGTGATACGCTAAACGCGGAGACTGCGGCGCTGGCCGTTGCACGCGCCAACGTCGTGGCGCAGCAGGCACAGGTGGGCCGGCTAGTGGAACTGACTGGCTTCGAGAACGTCGTGGCGCCGTTCAATGGTGTGATCACCACACGTCAGATCGATGTCGGCAGCCTGGTGACGGCCAACGACAACAGCGGGACCCCGCTGTTCACGATTGCCCACACGGATAAGATGCGTGTTCAGATTTATGTACCGCAGGAAGATTACTTCGGTCTGAAGGACGGTGACGACGCGGAGGTGACGGTGCCGGAGCTGCCGGGACGAGTATTCCACGGCAAACTCGCACGTAATGCGGATGCATTTCAGTCCGACACGCGGACCGTACTCGCCGAAGTCGACGTGAACAACAAGGACGGAGCCTTGGCTTCTGGCGTCTATACGATCGTCCACTTGCGCGAGCCGCGGCAACATCCCGTGGTCGTGGTCCCGTCTCAGGCGATGATTTACGGTGATCGCGGAGCACAAGGGGCGGTTTACGACAAAGGCGCACTTCGCCTGTGCCGGCTCAACATCGCGGCTGACAACGGAGCCACCCTCGAGATATCTGGAGGTCTTCACGCGGGCGACCGGCTCATCCTGGATCCCCCGATCGGAGCTACCGACGGTATGCGTGTGACAACCGCTCCTGGTGAGATTTCTTGAGCGCGAGCACTGCTTGTGCAGCACAGGACCCGACATTACTAGAGCAGGATGACGCGGGTCAGAATCTCGCGATTCCCTAACTAGGATTCTGGTTATACTTCCGCGCAGCTCTCTCGTTCCGCGCGCAGCATGTTCAGCCTCATCGAGCTCCGCCAGGACCGACTCGATGCGAACCAGAAAATCCTGGCCAGCGTCTGTCAGCGTTATTGCTCGCGTGTTCCGGGCAAGAAGCACAACGCCGATTTCACGCTCCAGCGTAGCGATCGTCCGCGACGCCGTCGATTGCGGAATATTCAGTTCGCGGCTGGCCGCAGAGAAGCTTCCCATGCCGGCGACCCGAACGAACAGCCGCAGCGCGAACAGGCGGTCGCTCGTAGCGAGGATGGATAATTGAAATCCATTCCAGCTGACTACAACGCCAAAATGGAATTGTCGATGTTCTCGGCATCGATCAGCGGCCCTTTGATCGTAACGGGCGCCGGTCTCCCCTACACGACGAGGATTGGAAATGCGTAATCATCTGTGTCTCGCCTTTGCGGCCGCTTTGACGATCTATCCACTCGGTCATGCGGTCGCCCAAGTTGGCGAAAGTGGCTATTCCCTGCCACTGGCACTTGCGCTGAAGGCAGGGACCAAAGCGATTGCAACCTGCGCAGGCAACGGCTATCCGGTTTCCGCCGTGGTCGTTGACCCCTCCGGCATCATCAAGCTCGAGGCCAGGGGCGACCATTCTACCGTCCACACCACGACCTCGGCGTATCGCAAGGCATACACAGTGGTGACCTTCGGACCAATCTTTCGATTCGACAGGTCGAGTGCCTTTGCAGCGCTCATGGCTAAGAACCCGAATGCTGCAGCGCTCGCGACACTGCCTAGCATTGCACCACTCGCCGGCGGCGCCGCGATCAAGGTCGGAGACGAAATCGTCGCTGCGCTCGGTGTCTCGGGCTCGCCCGGTGGCGACAAGGATGAGGCCTGCGCACAGGCAGGGGTCGCGAGCATCAAAGGCGACCTTGCAAGCTCACGGTGAACACGATGTCACGGGAAGGCTTAGCGGCGGCCACCGCGACCGGTGCGGCATTCGTACTCGAGGCGGTCTCGCGCCCGGAATCCTCAACAGTGCGCGGCGAACTGTTGTCGTTATCGGCGTCGCTCTTGTGGGGGCGCTCCTTGGTGGGCCGGATTCATCAGCTGTCTCGTCGGGACGGTGGCGATGCTCGTAGTCGCCGTCACGTCCGGTGAGCGGTGGCTATGGGAAGCCACGGCCGCTCACACGTCCTGGGTTACATAGACTGGTGGGATCTTAGGCGCAATTTGCATCGGCCTACCGCGGCCGGCCTAGCGTGGTCGACTACGTGATTGCAACGCTTCTAGAAGACAAGCCAGCGCTCCGCCCAGCTCCGATTAGCGCGAGCCCGTGACCGCCTGCTTGAGCAACCCGAGCGACGCATCCGCAGTGCGAAGAGCCGATCGCTCATAGCACAGCTGCATAACTGAAAGCCATTTCCGTGCACTGCGCTGCCAAGCGAAAAAAGCCGATTTTTCGCACTCGCAGGCGAGGCTCGGGCTTCGCGCACGGCCGCATCTCGTCGCAACACAAAAGTACATCGATGGAGTTATGGAATGGCGAATGAACACGAATCCGGCACCTACGGCGCCGACTGTGCCGGATCGGGCGTCCTCGACCTCGCGCAAACGAGAAGGATCTTCGGGACCTCCCTGTTATCTATCAGCCTGGGTTGGCTGTCCGTCACTCCGGCCTGGAGTGAACAGAAGCTGTCGTCACAAGTGGCAGCAAACGCCAAGGTTGGCGACCGGGTAACGCCGGCCAAAGTGATCCCCGTGCCGACGGAAGATGTCAGTCCTGAGCTGCAGGCCCTCATCAAGGGTCCTTACTCGCCTAGTCTTATCGTCAACCCCAAGACGCCTGAGGAATGGCGGGAGTTCGGAATGCAGCGCGCGCAACCGCTCATCGCCGCGCTGCCTGCGTTGAAGGAAAAGCTGGGTATCACGGTAGAGCCTTCAACAATCGCCGGCGTCAAAGTCTTCGTTACCACGCCGAAGGTGATCCCGCCGGCCAACCAGAGCCGGCTGCTGGTGCACCTGCACGCCTACGGCTGGTTGTCAATGCCTGGTGAATCGGCAGTGACGGAGGCCGTTCTGATGGCCGGCTTCGGTGGTTTCAAGGTAATCTCGGTCGATTACCGCACGCTGCCGGACGACCCTTATCCGGCTGCATTGGACGATTCCATGGCCGTGTGGAAGAACTTGGTGAAGACGGCGAAGCCGCAGAACATGGCGATCTTCGGCACCTCGACAGGCGGCAACCTGACGCTTGCCATGGTGCTGCGCGCCAAGGATGAGAAATTGCCGCTACCGGCCGCCATCGCACCGAACGCGCCGTGGGCCGACCAAGACCGTATTGGCGACAGCTACAACACCAACGAATGGGTCGACAATGTTCTCGTCAGCTGGGACAGCTGGCTCGGTCGCGCAGCCAAGCTCTACGCCAACGGGCACAGCCTGAAAGAGCCTTATATCTCGCCAATCTATGGCGATTTCACGAACTTCCCCCCGACCATCCTAACCTCGGGTACGCGCGACCTGTTCCTCTCCAACGTCGTGCGGGCCCATCGCAAGCTGAAGCGCACGGGCGTCGTGGCCGAGCTTAACGTCTATGAAGGCATGAGCCACGCGCAATTCCAGGACGTCCGTTTCACGCCTGAATCACAAGAGGTCTACACCGACATCGCGCGGTTCTTCGACCAATATCTCGGGACGTGACGATGCCCACAACCCGTGATGGCCGACGCGGACTGGAGCCGGCAGCGCCGGGTTATCGTGCTGCGCGGCAGGGCTGCGGGGCGATCTGGTAATGGCCGAGACCACTCAGTCTTGGCAAAAGCGGCTGAGATTTGTCGCGATCGACAGCAGCGGCGAGTCTGGGGGATCCACGGCCTTGGTGACGTCGCTCACCTCACGCTGATCTACAATAGGTGGGAGCCTGTTCGTCCGTCTGGCAGATCCCAACCATCATCATGAGGCGATCACCCCGCGGCCACTGTTGCTGACGCCGCAGCCCGACAGACGCAACACGCCGGACAGGTGAAGACGACCACCAATAGCGTGCACCGCAAGCAGAAATGGGCGCGCCATGCTCATCTCAGGATCGCGCAGCTCCTGGCGGACTTGCAAAACAGTGTGGAGCAGTTGGATCGCCTGCAAGGGTGGTATCTCGTTACGATACTTCCTCGCGGAACGGCATCTGGCCCTGCCACCTCGGCTGAACCCGGCTTGGCCAGTACCGAGGGTTGTCGCGGCGCCACGAACCTCGAGCCGTCCGAAAGTCAACTAACGCCTCTAGGATAACTGAATTTTGTCTTGGCCCGCTGCCGCTTCGGATCGAAAAGACTACATACTGGCCGTGCGGAGGGGGATCTCCCCTGCGTGGAAGGATCAAGGAGACAAGCGTGAGCACAGAAAGGAAAGTCGCTGTCATCACCGGCGCCTCGCAAGGCATTGGCGCAGCTCTGATGGCGGCATATCGTGATCGCGGTTACCGAGTAGTGGCGACGGCACGGTCCATCAAGCAAGCCAGCGATGACCACGTCCTGGCGGTCCCCGGCGACATTAGCGACCGGAAGACAGCGGAGCGTGCGATTTCTGAAGGCGTCGCTCGGTTCGGGCGCATCGATACGCTCGTCAACAACGCTGGCATATTCATCGCCAAACCATTCACTCATTATACCGAGGCTGATCTCTCGGTTATGCTGGGGGTCAATCTCGCAGGCTTCTTTCACATTACACAACTTGCGATCGCAGAGATGGAGAAGCGGCGCAGCGGCCATGTCGTGCAAATCACGACGAGCTTAGTCGACCACGCAAACTCCCATGTGCCGTCAGTGCTCGCCTCGGTGACGAAGGGCGGCTTGAGCGCCGCGACCAAATCACTGGCGATCGAGTATGCAAAACTCGGAATTAGGATTAATGCGGTGGCGCCTGGCGTGATCAAAACGCCGATGCATCCCGTCGAGACACATGCACAGCTTGCCAGTTTCCATCCGCTTGGCCGTATGGGTGAGATCTCGGATATCGTCGATGCGATTCTCTATCTTGAATCGGCTAGTTTCGTGACGGGTGAAACCATCCACGTCGATGGCGGACAGGCTGCAGGACATTGAATTTCTGTATACAATGGGGCGTTCGACCAGTCCGACGTTAGCAGTGAAAGGTGCAGCTGAGCGATGCGAGCGTGAGAGAATTTCGCGGTCGGCTTCGTCATCCGCGAAGGGCGTGGTATCAACTTCGTCGAGCACGGAGAACATCTGCCCGACTACGCAGCGGATGCGAGCGGCGACAAAGAGTTGATCACGCGCTTGAAATAGAAACGTCGCTAGGAAATACACCATGCCCGTCATCGAGGCGCATATTGCTTCCAGCCTGACGCATGCGCGTAAGAGTCGATTCGTCCGAGAAATCGTCTCGGTCACGTCAGACGCAATCGGCTCGGATCCCAAGGTCATCAATGTGGTTGTCCGTGAGCACGACGAGACAAATATGTGCATCTCGGGGGTGTCGCTGATGTCGACTGACAGTGCGCGTCTTGGTTTGCGACGTCGGGGGCAAAGTGGGCAGCCGTCGCCGCAGCCATCGCGCTCGGGGGCGCTTCCGCACTTGCTGCCCTGATCGCGAGCCGGCACCGCGAATCTGCGGCAGCACCTGTAGAACTCGGATAATGAAGTCGGCTTGGGAATCTTATTTATCGATGCGACGGTTCTTCAAACGAACAATTGTTGCAGCTATGTTC
>Ga0123355_10018512_pt1 | contig 11052 bp, 4 predicted proteins | sample TergutEmb28metaG_3_FD_89872 | JGI IMG/M metagenome (GOLD analysis project Ga0123355, IMG submission 89872) | Embiratermes neotenicus P1 segment gut microbial communities from Petit-Saut dam, French Guiana - Emb289 P1 | ecosystem: Host-associated > Arthropoda: Insects > Digestive system > Gut ...
CAGATGTGAAAAGTGTGTTGAAGTAAAGGGAGATTATATTGAAAAATAGCAAAGTTGTTTCATTTCTGTCACCTTTCAAAGTTGGTCAGGCCGGAAACTTATGGACCCTACCACGTATACCTCTACCCACCCTCTGGGCTACACCGGACCAGTAACAGGATCACTTTACCTTTTTACGTAAATGAATTCAAACACTGTGAAGATCATAATAATGGAAAGGGTAAAACAACCGACTAACGAGATAAAAACAAGTAACAAGAACACCTCACCTACACTCGGCGTGACACATGCTATATCAACTGATCTACATTCGTGCTCGACGCCTCGAGCTTCCATCTTCACATTTTACTTTTTATATATATATATATATATATATATATATATAAGGTGTTTCAGGAGGAATAGTAAATATTTTAGGTGGTGGTAGTATGGACTATTCCGAGTAAATAAGTTCATATAAACATGTGACCAATCTCCAATGGGTGTGAAGATACAGCTGTTTGAAGTTGGCGCGTAAAGATCATATTTTTGTCTGTGGGGATGGATGAAAAGCGAAGTCTACAAAGAAAAAGTAAACACAAGAGACTAGTTGGTCGCTCGTATTATGAATTGGCCTCATAAAGCAAGAACACCAAGACGACCCCAGGAGAGCTACACGCACTGTTGCCAAGAGGGTTGAAAAGTGCATTGAAGTCGATGGTGGGATTTCTGAACACTAACTATGAACCGTTGCAATTTATTGCGATCATTTACATAACCAATAAATGCAATCAATACGTCATTTGTCTTTCCTTCATACCTTTTGTAAGGCTTTTATATGCGCAACATTCAAACAGCTGTATCTCCACACCCACTGAAAATTGGACATATGTTTATATGAACTTATTTACTCGGAAGAGTCCACACTACAACCTCCTAAAATATTTATTATTCCTCCTGAAACACCCTGTATATATATATATATATACATACATATGTGTGTACACACACACACACATATATATATAACACGTTTACTTAATACATTTGCCCGGTTCACCCCTCGTTTGTAAGTTGCTAAACGTTAAAGCCATATGTCTGCCCCCAAAATACAGTAACTATTTAGCTACTACTAATCGACCAATGTAATTTTACAATTTACTGTAAAAAATGGTAAACTTGTGGGATCCCAAAAACACAAAACACGATGTACGATACATTAAATTTTACCGGCTCGTTAAATAACTGTATAACTTGCTTGATGATGGTCGATTTTTGACTGAAACATGTAGTTATCATCATAAACGTAGTTTCAACTGCATTATACCTGCCATTTCATCTTTTGGGGCCAGATAAAGGATTGATTCAATCCGAGACATGTAGCCACTAGAGGAGGTGTAAGTTGTGTCCTGACGTCTGACTGAAGATTTGTCTGTTATCATTTATTGCAACATAGCTCATTGTGCTGTTTCCGTAAATTAATTCACATTTCATTCGTAAAAAAAATACAAACACCTGAAAGATATCAGTAATGTGGCACAAGGGTTGCGAAGTCCTGACCTTGGCCTACACTTTGCATGAAATACACGAAAGGCACCAAAGTGCGAATCGATAGCATCGACCTTGTTGATAAGTCATCATCACTTTCATGCATGTGAAGCCAACAGCAGCGATAATTCGACACTGTTATCCCTCTGCCAAGTTCCTCATCGTTATGGGCCTACAGGATTCCGAGTTTCGCACAGGGAAAAGAACAGGATATGTGAATGTTATCTTAAGCCATTATTTATGTGGTTCCAGTTTACTTGCCACAAATTCACACTACGTATCGCGCCTGCCGACTCTACCTGGATGTTCTTACTTAACGCTGCATTAGAATTATGAAACCACAGACTTGGGCTTAACAAGGAGCACGCATTCATAATCGGTCGGCACATATTGCATCAGCACTAGTTCCACCTTATCTTATCTCAGAAGACAAACACCGCGTATGACTAAACACATTAGAGTCAAGATTCTAGTCCTCTGAGATGCTAAGCCGTGCCGATTTGTAAATGGTTACCGACGCCTCGAGGGAGTGTAGTGCCTCCATCTTCAGAATAGGGCAGTTCTGTATTCAGGGGTAAAGCAAGACAGGCAATGTACACACAAACGTAACACTAAGCGCGTTCGCGTAACCGCTGTAGCCGCGCAAAAGTAATAAGTATTACCCATTCTGTGTGTGTCTGCAAGTTTAGATATCCAGCATGCAAGGCGTAAGCGCTGCAATATATTGTCATGTGTGTCCTGTCCTGCAGTACCATATTTTTCCACATTCTCATAAAGACACGATTTCAGGGGAAAATGTACGGAACATAAAATGTGTACAGATTTTCTCTACAATTTCCACCTAAAGCCTTTTTCATTCTAAGAAGAAATCAGGGATATATTACAATAAATTTACGCATGTCTTCAAGTAAAATACCCGTTATTCTTGCCAGATCTTATTGAAACCTGAATTTTAACCCGGTGGAACTGTGTAAAAACACATGTTAGTAAATGCAAAATTAAGCAGTGGAAAGAGAGGCCAACAAATATAGCTATATGGGAAATGTGTATTAACGTGGCGACGGTATTGAATTGGGCTGTAGTGCCATCTGAGAAGAATTTCCTCCACAGAATTTCGAAAAAATACTCAAACAGCATGAAAATTCGTCCAGTGGGAGCCGAGCTGTTCCATGCGGACGGATAGGCAGACAGACAGACACGACGAAGCTAACAGTCGCCTGTGGCAGTTTTGGGAACGCGCCTAACAAAAGAAAATGTGGCCTGCATGACCTGAACAGAAAGCAACTACTTCTCCAAGACGACGCCGAACTGCGAGTACCGACCAATGGTCGCGACGTAACATCTCCGCAGCCTTGAATCTCCACGACCACTACTGTGGGAGCATCAGTTCCACAAGAAACCGGTAGTTCTGCACGAGTGATAACCGGACGAGACCGGTATTTTGAATTTACTGGGTTGCGATATTGTTATCGTCATCTCAAAATTTGGGCCAATAATCCCAACTGATGATAGGCCTACAGCATGCTATACTGCATGATGGTTTCTGAGGCAGCTAGAAGGGTCGGAAAAGTGGTTTGTTCACGAATCCGGAAATGAAAAACGCTTAATCACCCATAAACAGACTGCGAAATTCATCATCGTTCAGAAGAGTCAAAATTCGCGTGGGGGAAAAAAAGTCTGTTTGATTGAATCGCGTTCTTGCAACTGCTCCCTGAAGTATCTGGGGTTTCTTGGGGTGGAAGTTGAAGTTTTCGTGTGAAATTCTTCATGAACTCCTGCCTGAGGTTTTTAACACAGCAGAATTTCGCCGGGCAGAGCGATGCGATCTCTCTTCTAGAACAGCTCTGACAGTCTCAATGCTTTCTGGTGTACGGATGGTGCCCTTTCTATTCCTTGAAGATCTGAATCCAAGTTTCGATGGCATAAGCTCATAGACCAATGCTATTTGGAAATGCCGACGAAATAAGCGATAAGCGACAACGTATTTTTTTTTAGATGCCTCTAGAGTGGACGCACGTTTGCATGGGTTCTCTGCTCCACAATTAATAAACGCTACGGCGCAGACGTCACAACACCCCCAACCCACTCCACCCCACCCCACCAAAGTTCCGAAAAAATCTAACAAACACCCGTTCTTTGTCGCACCCTGTATAATAATGTCTGCGTACCAAGACGAAAACGGCCTCGAAACGGTCGTGATTGTTGCGAGTGTTGGTGTTATGAAGAATGGCACCTGTGATGTCCCAGTTTACGTAACTATGTGCTGTTTTATGCTGTAATTAAATGATTTACAGACCCTTCCCAATCATACTCCGTTTCATGGGAGTTCGTTGTACTTAAAGATATTCACTTTCTTCATATCAGGAACTGCAACTTTTAGAATCTGACAATGGAGTTCTTAATGGGTGGATCAGGGTAAAGGAAGCCTGCTGTAGTTCTTGCGGGGTGAACCTCAATTCCACTGACCCTACAAACTGTGTAAACCGAAGAAGTACTTGTGAATGTTACGTTTGTACGATAATTTATTGAACAGTGTTCGACGACGAAGACGGAAGACTAACTCGAGGACCACAGCTAATTCGTCAGCATCTTGCACACAAACACACTATGCCTCTACAACGCGTGTGGCGGAATCTTTAACGGCTAGCCGTTAAAGATTCATCCAATGACAACTAATTGGATAAAAGCCTATATATCTATACGTTAATCACTACCTGTACATTTTGGACGTTCGTTTGTTCGCATACACACTGCGATGGACAAGAATAAATTTCACTGGTGAGTGCCGATTTCTAAGGGAAGAGCGAAGAACTCGAGATTCCGACTCATAAATCTGATAAACGTGTTTTTAGAAAGGCGCCTCGCCCCAACATCCTGTTTACCTGAAAGCGTAGGACCGTTTCGCCCGTATCTTTCCGTGAAACAGTTGGCCACAAGGCACACCGGCGCGATAAGTCGGAAACTGTGTACATGGATAAGGTAAAATCATACACAAGGTTAAAATAAACGATCAGAATATGTTACACAAGGATCGACTACCGAGAATTCGGACAGAACGTCACGATACAACTTCGGCAATAAAGGATAATCTGGAGTGCTGTGAGCATTTGAGGGGAAAGGCGCTGGGCATCCTGAACTGGGAAATCTCACACAATCAGTGGAACATTATGGAAGATTCACAAAACCTGCCGCATGTCACCACTTGCATGCTACCGCTTCACAACACCGCCAACATTGCCAAGGTAATATCTAATCGATTTCCACCACCATACGTGAGGAAGCAAAGGCAACACACACTGAAATCGCTAACCATCGGTGCAGGATAGGAACAAATTGCATTACTGCAGTGATGGAAAGGATAAATTCCCAAATTAAGGAGCAAGGTATTTTGGCATCCAAAAAAAACCTCTCGGGACACCGAGACTTTTTAAAAAACGGGACGGTCCCGCGAAAAACGGGACGAATGGAAAATCTACGTACGTATCACGAAGCATAACATTCATCGGCCTCAAGAAAAAGTTGTGTTTTTACGTTTCTCATCCCGTTGTGTCAGATACAACAACGCAAGAAATAAATTTCCGTCAAAACAACTAATTGTATGTTTTGTCTGGCAACATGTTTCGACCTAAGAAGGTCATCTTCAGGGCAGTAGTACGTGATTCGTTGTATGTATTTTACACTACTGGCCTGAGGGATACCACTCCAAGGTCGAAACGTGTTGCCAAATTAAACAAATAATACCAACTGCGTTGACGGTATTTCTCTCGTAACAAGTGGCGTTATTTAGATGTGATCTCCACATACCCTGAAACCTATAATATGCGGTCCCAACGGATATCCATTTCGTCTTACTTTTCGCTGGTGAATAATTCACCGCTACACGCCCAAAGTTCCTTTATCTCACACGCCTAGCCTGACCGAAAACCGAGCCCTCAAACACAACCATCTCACACGCGTACCAGAGAGAAAGGAGGCGGCTCCACCGTGGAGTCGAACCAGAGACCACCCTAACACAAACGGGCACCGACGAGTCCAGTACCACGAAAAAAAACCAATGTGCGTGGGAGGATCACAACTCGGACACAATTTTCAGTACAAAGACTGTGTATGAACGCTACTAGTGCACCACACCCAAAATGATGTTGCTGGCCTACGCTGCATTCCTCGTTTTCTAGTGATTCTTTACCGTTCTGAAATCGGATGGACCTGTCGTACACCGCTAAATGTTAACAGATTCATCCCTATAAAACCCCAAGGAGCGTACAAGAGCGTGGAAAGCTGTTCCTTACCTCAGAGGTGGCCAACAGTCGATCGCGGCCGCTCTTTTGTCTCTATCAAAACTGATTTGCCGCCTCGTTAAGATCATCAGCTTTTCGTTTGGCAGCATTTTTGAATGAACCTATCTATACGAAGACCCTCACCCCCTTCTAGTGCCGTGGTCAAGAAAGAGTAGAGCTATACCTCTACTCCCCCTATGGGACGTACGGCCTGTAGAGCCTCAGTGCCTGCACAACGGTGTACTTTACCTTTTACTTTTACCTACGCGAAGAAGCCTTTTCCCAGAAGGTGAAAACAAATTAAGACATCAAAACCGCCTGACCGATGAACGTTGAAAATACTGCCTCCACTTGTGCCTAAGTAATTAATAACCCTCTCGTTCAGTAACGGTATCGAAAGATATGCAATGCCATGCATCAACTTCGCAAAAAGAAGGTTAATGAAAAAATACATTGTAATTATTGTTTTTTTATTCGGTAAGATCAGTTTTTAATAAATGAAACAAATGTCCTGTTGAATGCTTGCAAAAATTTTCTGTCTTTACAGTAGATCACCGAGTCCAGAAGTCTGGCCACCTATGCCTTGCATGATTTTCAAAAGAAACTGATGCTCGCCAGCTGTTCGAACTCGAACACTGTGGACACAATGCAATTTCAAGAGCGACAGTGGCGCTACGACGTGTCTCAAGCCGTTCGAACTTGCTCCACAGTCAGTGCACAATCTAACCCTACGAACTCCACACCCGTCACTTCCAACAGGAATCTCGGTTGTGTCGATATGACTGAACTCCGTAAACAGCCTCATCCACTGACGCCTGAATTACTCATGCAAATTTTTCCGCATCGGGGTTCGCTGAAGGTCGCACGTCCGACATCCCCATTAACTTTCCATAAAGACACACTTTCACTCCGAATAAGGTACACAGAGTGTATTCGTCGGAAGCACACACAGATACTAACATGCACTAACACCGGGAAATCAACGATACAGTGCAACCATAAGCCGAAGCCGCAGTACATATAACTAAACTAACAATGGGCCTGGAATTAGAAGTCGGGCGAAGTTTGCAACATATCCTAAGTCTGACTTCCATGCAGTAGAACATTCGGATAAGCTTATCATTTGTACTAAGCACAAAATCATCACCGTCCTCTTGTTTCCTCGGTTAACTTACCAATCATCTATGTAAAACGAATACAAGGATACATACATCCACTAGTTCTAGACACTCACAACACCGTCATTTATGATAGGTAATTACCAGTACTTCTGGGGCAGTCGGTTCCTACCAAAGTCGATAACCTCCTACCAGATTAAACGGTTCAGTCTTCGCCGTCACCTTCACCTGAAATCTAGTATGGCCCTGAATGGCTGACAGCAGCATTTACAATTTAATAAAGCCTAAATGTGACATGGGACCTTAACTGTATGTTGGGAAAATGAAGTTACCAGTTTGGGTCCCACGCTCAACTCCACAACCGTATTTTCAATGAATGACTTACATTTCGATATACCAAAGGAACACAATTTCAAAGACATGAATTGCCTATCATCAAATTCGATAAAGGAATTACAGTAACCAACAAATGCACATTAGACGACTAAAATCATACTTAGCATAAATTCCTAAATGCTTCAACGCCAGGGAATCCAAAATACAAAAAGCCCTGCAAGTACCAATACTGCCATCTTGATATTACGTTAACAAAATGCTAACAAGTTAGAATTATAAAATTACAAAGTTTGTTGACTTCAGAATTGAATTAAAATGAAGCTGTAGGCAAGAGTCAGAGGTTTTATATAATTATATGTCGTACAAATATCTGACGACTTGAAGTATGATCCAAGAGGATCTAGTCCATGTGGTGTGAAGCCAAAGCCTTCGGGTTCTTACAACAAACCTGTCCGACAAGTTGTAAGAACCCAAAACACCATCATTTGACGAACTTCTTGTTTAACAACACGTTTCGTCAACGGCCACCTACCGTATAGAAAGGTATGCGTGAACGCCCACTTATGATTATTTCCAGGAAGATATAAAGGGACAAGACACGAAATGTGAGCAAAACGTAACATTTTGGCACAATCGGAACATTGCCTCCTGGTCCTCTGACACTACTGGACGCTATTAGAAGGAGAAGCGAGGATGTAAGGCCGCCTATTTTTGTCTCCTAACATTCTTTTCCAGGGGAATAACCACTACACAGTGCAGTCTTCGCACATTCCCGATCATTGACACCATCTCCTTCTTTTTTCACTTCGTCCATCGTCTAAATTTCTTTTAAAAACCACAACGTTTCGGAAGCAGGATAAAGCGACCGGGGCGTGAGGCTGACCACTCACCTCCACCTACAGCCGAGATGCCGGGTGAGTGGAGCCATGCCTCTACTCGGCCTATGTGCTTTCATGGTGTGCACAGGGACTTCACCGCGTTTTGAAGTAAAATATTCAAACGTACTACTAGTCACGCTGCTGGTGACGTCAGAGTAAAGAGCACGCATGCATTATGTTTCGCTTTACCCTGCCCTGATAAGGAGTTAACTAAAGGCTATACCATGTTACGGATGCCTGGTGTTTAAAACACTGGCCCTTCCACTTTCTGAAGAGCAAATGTGATTTGCGAAAATCAGCATTCACCTAAGTGTAAATTGTAGAAGAGATTTTCAGGAATAGTGGACAATGAAGTATGGGGTTACAGAAAGTTGTGGTAAAGTGTTGTTTTTCCTTTGCTCCGAGATAGGTGTATAAGGAACCCTTACAAAAAGTGCTTTTGAAAATATCACATGAAACTGCTACGAAACAAAAAGGACGTGGAACTCAAAAGAATATTTAACATTCTGCGAAAATCTAGAAAAAATTTCAACAGCCGAAAGTAAAAAATGCTGCAGCAAGTTCTTCGTTTAAACATAAGAAACCATTCACAGATAGCGAGCATATTAATAAACGCAACGTTATCGCGTGCGGATTAATTATTTGGCGTCAGCAATAAAAGCATCACCATCACCATCATCATCTAGCTAACACGCAGTTGGGCCACTAGTTGACCCGTTCCGGTCTCACACATCTAGCAGTCTCTTTAAACGATCTCTCCTGGTTTCTTCTGCCTGCTACCTGTTGTTTTTAGCATTCTAGCTAATCTAATACGAGGTATTTTGTTTACATGCTGCAACCTATTTTTTCTGTATTCCAGTATTTTGTCCAAAACTGGGGTTATATTTAGTTCCTTTGCAGTATCTGTGTTTGTTTTATAATCTGTCCAAGTGCATCCAGCTGTTTTTTCTCGTATACTTTATCTCTGCAGCCGTCATTCTTCTTGCGTCTCTTGCTGTAATGGTCCAATTTTCACTACCGTATAACAAAGCTGGAAGGGCCAGTGTAATGTTCTTGTTTCCTTTAAAGTTTTCTAAAATGCCATCAGTTTTGTTTTATGTGCAGATATAGTCAAACCATATTCTGTTACTATCTGATTTCATTTATACACAGCTGTATGCAAGTTACCTTCTGTGTTGGATATTGTAACTTGGCCGTCAGCAAATACACGTATCAGCGTTAACAGTTACTAATTTTTTTCGAAGTGGAATTCCTATTATGTCTTCATTCTGCCATTTACTTCTTATTTCATCTTAGTATATATTAAACAGCGTAGGAGTGGATCCAATGCAGAGTCTGCTACACCGTTTTCAAAGGCTATCGGATATCCAGCTGCGTATTTCCAATGAATGCTACATAAGCAGGCACTCTAACGCAAAAACCAGTTAGAAATTACTGGAGCAATAAATCTTAATAACAAAAAATTTTTAATTTCACTGTTCCTCTGGCAATCAAAAGTCAACGGTGCTTGCTCACGAAGTAAACTCACAGTACAGTAATCACCTAATGCATAACAATGTTCAGACGGTTTAGCCGATGGCATGTACTTCACCGTTTTCAGAATGTCTGCCTGACACAAAGTCAGGGAAAAGAACCACCCAGCTATTCATATACGACCAGACAAGACAGAGAGCCTTTATGTTCTGTGCTGGTTTTAATGCCAGCTTAATGAACAAAACAAAAATCCACCGAAGCGGAAAGGGCATTCGGCGAATGCTAGATACTTTAAATGTTTTTTGACAGAAAATTTAACATTTCAAAGCATGATCTTAATTCACAAACAAGCATTTTCATTTTTAGTGAAACAAAACTCAAAGAGTGCAGTGAAACTCAAAACGATGCCGTGGAGGAAAATTCCAACGAAGCGTGTATTCGATTTTCCAATTGGATAGTTACATGGAAGATTTAAGGGCTCCGAAATTTATATATTGAGAGTTAAGGTGAAGACGACAAAAATAAATCGCAAGTAACAGAAATGCAACTTGGATTGGTATGTAGTCAAACACAACTGTGTCACATAGGTTTATTTGTTGACTTTATAGAGCAACTACGTGTTTCGGCCTTTGTTGGCCATCATCAGGTTGTCTTACGAGAAATAAGATAGATTAGCCTTAAGTACTATTTTATGTATGCATTGCGCGCTTCGCCGTGTACAGATCTCTACATTACTGGTTTTATCTTATACATTCTATTGAGGTTAATGGTGTTGCGGACTAGACTTCGACGGCTCTGTGGGTCCTTGGTTGCACCTAATGTGGTCCTTCTCCTAAATGGACTGCGTTGTGTATGGATTGGCGTGGTCTATCGCTTGTGTTCTGGTACTGGTATGTCCTTGTTCTTCTGTGTTGTCTCCGGGTGAGAGTAGGTTCGTGTTGGATGTGGTCTTCTTTGTAGATACTATGTTGTCGTTTGTTTGTTGCACTGTGTTCTCTGTGGGCTTTGTTGTTGCACTGTTAACGGTTTGGTATTCACTGTGTATGGGTGGTTTATTTATGTTATGCTGTATCTGCTTCCTTTGAGATACTTCGTCGTGAGTGCATTATTATATGTGTTGTGTTTTCCGTGTCGTACGCGTGTGTTGTTACACATACGTCCTAGAAACAGAAATGCAAGTTTCCTTGCTTGGTCACGAAGGGCAACTAAATTCACCGAGTTGACAAAATAACTGAAAATGTACAAGTGTATTAAAAAAATAACGCAACTGCTGGAAATCTAACTTTAAACGAATGGAGGTCACTGCCAAATTCTTCTCAATGACACGATTGGCCAGTAAATGAGTAAGCCTGGGCACCAGGTATGAAAAAGGTACTCTGAATTGTGCCATCCCCGTTGTGTAGTATAAACTAGCAAGTAGGTATGAAGTCAATAACACAACTA
>Ga0123355_10018513_pt1 | contig 11052 bp, 1 predicted proteins | sample TergutEmb28metaG_3_FD_89872 | JGI IMG/M metagenome (GOLD analysis project Ga0123355, IMG submission 89872) | Embiratermes neotenicus P1 segment gut microbial communities from Petit-Saut dam, French Guiana - Emb289 P1 | ecosystem: Host-associated > Arthropoda: Insects > Digestive system > Gut ...
CAGAATGTTCGGAAAAAAGGCAGTAAAATTCTAAAACTACCGTCGGTTCGCAACTGTTTTACATTAGCAATGACAAATAAATTGGTTGTTATCATAAATAGTCTTAAAGTACCAAAAATGAATAAAATTTTACTATATGAAGTGAAATTTCTTGTACCAAATTACAGCTGCCTCCAGAACCCCTGACTAGGGGGCTACCGCCCCCAGATCCCCTTTCTCTGTCCTCTGCCCTCACCTCAACTGAATTTGTTGAACTCCCCCCCCCCAAACAAAATTCTTGGGTATGCCACTGATACCAAGAAAGCCATTATTAACGATCCTATTCCTAAGTTATACAGACTTTTGCCTAATGACACAGACCCCATACCTAATTCAATTATTACTACTGTCTGCACATATATTTTACAAACATAATGTTAATATGAAAATACATTTGTCAATGTTTCTCTGTTCAGAATGCTAATTTTTAAAGGAACAGGGACAACAAAACTGTCTATAGGCTAATTTTGTGCATTAGGAGAAACTTAGACTTAGACAAAACTTAAACTTAGGGTTTACATTAATAACGCTTAACAGGAACTTCAATGTCTGTTCTCTTTCAAATATCACCACTTCTACGAAGATGGTGATATAAATTAAACAATACAATAAAAATCATTTATTGATGTATTCGTGTGTGTAACTTATAAGTATAGTACCGTTTGAAGATTGTTCAACTTAACCTCAAAGATCATATTGTTGCCATATTTGGAAATTTTAATACAAAAACATTTTTCAAACAGACAATGTAATTATGTTTAAGATATATTCCAATATTAAATGTAGTATGTCTAATGACAAATGCTAATGAATTACTGCTACCAGACAGAACAGCAAATATGAGTTCAGCACCATCATCATGTAGTCATTGTACAGTCTACTACACAAAAATGCTTCAACAAACATAATATATTTTTCAAACATCCAACACCACATCATATTTCAGTATGGACTACATACATTAAATTATGGTGCTGTCACACCAAAATGAGCAGATCTGTATTAATGTCATGTAGTATTTACTGATGGAAATCAACCAGTGGGAAAGGGTAATAGTCTTTGGCAAGACATTCATACAGGTCACACAAAAAATGGTTAAATTCTCAATATTTGATGATTTAAAACTAATGTAAATAACTTACACGTATAGTTTCTATCTCTTATCAGGCCATTAATATTGGAAATGAATGTACACGTTCTTCCTGTCATCTTTGACGTAGATACTTCACTGAGCTATTATACTGTAGGAGTCAAATCCGAATATACTGTATCACTATTTGTGTTGTGTATTGAACATCCTCCCATGCACACACTCAGGATTTTTCTTGGGACAGGATGTTTATGTTAGGAATATGTTTTGAAAATGTGTCTGTGTCATAAAATGTCATAATGTGTACTGTATTTTACCACTAAGTCCTATTATAAGTGGAGCTATGTGTGTATGGATTTTTTTTTTCAGTACATGGTTGTGAAAAAACAACACAGAAATTTTGCAAAAGATTAATGTACAGTACATGCCAAAGAGGGATGGGGAAAAAAATCACACTACCACCTGTCCCTCTAAATTATGGACAAGCACACATGCTACCTAGTGGTGGGTTACACATCCTGATATACCACTGACACATGTCCATACGCAAACTGAATTTAACAAATAATCATGCTTTAAGAAATTTGTTCTGGCTCAATTTGTTTTGTCTTGCAGTTCAATGTTTCAGCAGAATGTAATGGTTATCCCACATTTAGACAAGGAAAAATGAAAGGTCAGTATCATGAATTATATTATATTTACATGTAGTGTGTGACATCTGTTGTGAAGTGATGTATAACTTTTTTCTTCAGTCAGTTATTCAAAGAAGAGTTCAAAAATATGGTTTATGTTCTGATCAGAAGTTATTACACCTTAAAGAATATGGAACTCTACAATTTTTCAAGCAGTCACACACTGCACACTAACTTTCAGGTCACAAAATGAGATCAAGAAATAACAAGTGGTTTTTCTATATGCCAATGGCACTTGTTCTGCAAATTTACACAGAATTGGGGGGGGGGAATTCAGCCCTAGGAAAACCACATATCACTGTCAGTTTTTTTTCTCCATAAGATTTTCATATTTATGATCCACCTATTATTTGTTTAAGTATGTCCAACATTGCAGCAATGGGAAAACAAGGTCACAACATTACAGTTTTACAGATTATTTCAAATTTCCATTTCAAATGGAAAACAGTTATATTTTGATAAAATGTGAAGACAGTGAACACCCTTCTGACTTGCTCAGAACTTCACCTTCTGAACAGACGAATGAGATCTGATCACCAGTCTACAGTGAGTGGTTTATATCTAGAAAACCTGATCAGTGGACACACACAGCACACATACACATCCACATGCACACACACACACAATTTAAACACTTCTCTTGCATTTTGGAAGGATGGGATGTTGCTTGCTCTATTTGAAATTTATTTATTAACATGGATATACAAGCTTTGGCTTTTGTACAATAAAAGCAAATATTACAACACACTCATAAACGAGATGCATTTCCCAAACCTTAATATATTGAGAGACCTAGAACAGTCAGGAGTATAGAACCTCTAACAGTCTTAACAATGATATATTCCTATCAAAACTAGACAACAGCAGCCAGCAGTTCACTTGTCATTCTCTCATCTTCAGCTAATAATAAGCCTGCCTCATGAGCAAAGCGGAAAGAAAGAAAGCTGCCCCACAAAATGAATTAACTATGTATGTACATACTATTATATTACTTTGCCATGTAAACATGGTAGATAGACCAAACATTATGCCATTCAAACAATGACACATGGCTTAATAACATGCACACCATCATCTAATAATTGCTACATGTTACATGACACAGCAAAGTTACAATGACAGTACCTAAGAAAATTACTCTACATGAGTAGTATAAGTGTTACATAAACTCTATACAAGAAGAAATACAATACAGTCCAGTACTTACTGCACGTTGGAAGATTCATATATCTGTAAGTACACATTAAATCCAGACTGTATATTGAATGAGAATGTGTTTAGACTTTAACATTTGTTCAACTGAATTGATTTTATTTGCATTCTATGAATCCAGACTAGGTTAACCTTTTGACGCCGGAATTTAGTGGCCGTTCAGCTATTTAAAGGGCTCACTGCGCGGCCACTTTAGTGGCCGTTCGGCTATTTTTAGGGCCCACTGCTCGTCAATTTTAGTTGACGTTCCGCACTAAAAGGTTAATTCTTTGGATATAGATGAAGTCAGGGAAAAATTACATACATACATTAATTATGCATATAAATTATTAGAAAAATTACATAATGTTTCATACTTGAGCACATACTGGCAGTTTTATGTCTTAACTTTCATGAAAGTATGAGCTAAATACCATAAGAAGGAACGTCCCTCATACATGGTAAATTGATCTGCATTTTAAGTAGGTTTTCTTTGAAACCAATTTTAATGCTTTTGGTAAACAAACAGCATACAAAAATATAAAACTTCACATCATTTCCATTATTCTGAAGCTATGACTACCTTTACTTTATTAAATTTTTACACTCTCATTTCCAATTGGAGATACATTTCATAGTTGAAGAATAAAACACCAACTTGATGTCACTTGCTGTTTTAATTCAATTCTTATGTGCTCAACATGTTTTGGGACATTAATATATCCATCATCAGGAGCTTGTGACTATTCTGCTGAATTACCACATTGGTAATATTGTTCTTGGTTCGATGTGTGTTGAAGTTTCGGTGTGGTTGGGTTGGAGTGGTATCCATGTTGCAGGCTGAAGCACATAAGAAGTGAAATAAAACAGCAAGTGACAACAAGTTGGTCTTTTATTCTTCAACTATCACAATGATGCATGGTCCAATAAACATAAGATACATTTCATGTTTCAGTGAACTTTGAAGATGAAGACAGTATATTACAAAAACTCTTAAAAAACATTACTCGCTGAGCATAATACTGTAACATGCAAAATTCAATACCAGTACTCACCTTAATAGCGCATTACATAGCAAGAGTAAACTGAAATTAGCTGCAGAATTAAATTGAAAATGAAAGCATTTAAACCTTAGTTGCCCCTTTATTTGTTACAGTTACAAACTAATACCCATAGAACAATGATGTAACATTATTAAAAATGGAAGTTATTTAAAATACATATTATATAAAACATCAGGGCAGATACAAAGTGAACTACTTAAAACATGTCAATAACTTTCAAATATTATAATCCCTGGAAAAAAAAAAAACTGCATTCAGTGTTTGTCATAAAAGTGTAAATTCGGACTAGATGATTATTTTTTAATGTCTTAATATTCTTATGCATATTTCATTATTTTTCTTGTGGAAATATGCTATTCAGTATCCAATACAACAAAAACCCCTGCCTCTGGATTTGCTTGCACACATACAGGACGTTTCTTAAACCAGCAAACACCAATATACTGTCAAAGCTTAAATCATTTTCCACTAGAGTGCCAGCACATGACTTTAGGGAAGAAAAGAAAAGAAAAGAAAAGAAAAGAAAAGAAAAAAAACTGCTTTGACATAAAGCATAACTTAAAACTCTGACACAATGTAACTGTCATTTCTACACACCACAACAATAACAACATTTCATACAAACATGGGCCCAAAACAGCCTCCTTTGAATTATGCTCTGTATGCATCAAATTTGAAAACAATCATAATATTTATGAAGTATAATTAAGAGTTTATTTTTTTTGCTTCTTATGTTCAACTGCAACATTTTTTGCATAATTTACCTTTTAATTTAGCTGCTCTTGTCAATTAAATCTTAATGGACCAGTATTTTTAGAAGGCACTCTTCAAGCCCTCAATAGTTAGCACACCACGGAATGGTAATCAAAGGCATCACTACAGAAACATATAAAATAAAATACTCAAGGATCAAACTCTGATAGCAGCCTTTGTGTACTTGTTCAGTCAACAGTTCTGCTAATTCAGGCCTGCACAACCAAAACATATTCAAGGGCCGAAAGATGTTTGTTACCTTAGAACAGGCTACACCCAATATAAAATGTTGCAAATTTTCTAGACTATAATTGTATTGTAGTATGACTCCTAACATGATACTGCTGCTTGTACGTCATGTAAGCTACCAATGGTTAGTGTTAAATGTTGTCTATTCATGGGTAGATTCATTACAGAAAATATTTGTTCACAGATGTAGGAACTCCTGAAATCAGTGACAAGTCAGACAGATTAATCGCATAGCTTCAGAAATTATGGCTATGATAAAAGTTCATCAAACGTGATTGCTCATGTTTATTTTTGTATAACGTGGTGGCGGACTTCATTCAAGAAGGAGAAATTTGTGCAGTGCAACAGGTTACTAAGCAGAAATAACCTTTCACATATACTGACACACAGGAAAGGCATGGGTGTCTTTTGAAGTGTTGCAATATTGACAGACCGTGAGATAAACTTATTAGTAATACTTTTACTATCACAGAAAAAAAATATTTTTTGGGCCAGATGAATTTGTTGTGTGGGCTACATTTTGTGCAGGCCTGCTCTAGTTAATGGAATGTTTCCAAATGTGATACAAAAAATAACACTGACCTTTGTATATACAATACCTACAGGAAGACACTTAAATGCTTATGTTGCTTTATGCCTGGGTTATGTTCCTGAAAAAGTCCCGCAGATTTAACACAAATTCCCATTTAAAACTGTATTTCCTTGGGGGGGGGGAGTTGACAACCGTATACTACATAGTGAATGACTATACTAGTGGACAAAAGACCTGTAGAGTATGTATCTACTGTATATACAGCATATTCACATTCCTATACAATATATTTATTTCTAATGCAATACAAGTGTACTGGACTCATCCATAGTTTCTGGTATGGTTCACAAATGCTTTATTTCCTGATGTAGCACTTTCAGTAAATCTATCAGCATTATCACAAATTGTACACACACTGCTTTGAGTGACTCTAAAATTATGGCATATGTCAACAGTTCATTCACCTTTTTCAATTTAGCTTATTACGTCTAATTTCTCCTCAATACTGATTGTCTTACACTGATTTTTCACTTGGATTGCATTAGGTGATGAAGATGTACGTTTTTCACTCATTTTGGTAACAAAAGCCAACGCTCTTGAAGGGGGAACTACATCATCCACGTGATTATATCACCAATGTAATCAATCCACACATGTGACTGATGGCATGAGAGTGACATCACTTTGTGCTAGACTCCAACATGAGGCAAGTGCAGCAATGGATTGTCTTTGCCAGATTGTGTTCAACTGAAAAATATCGTGCATCGTCTATGCCAAATCATGTTAAGCTGAAAACTAACACGCATATTCGAAAAGTGGTTTAAATTTTCTAGTCACATTAAAGTGAAATCACGCAAAAAGAAACTGTATAAAATTAGACATGCCTGTATTGAAGCACAAATTTAAATACAATTTTTACACTGACTCGCATTTCTAAAAACTGAAAGTATAAATTTATATTCATTTGGAAGTTTTAGTACCAAACAGAGGTGGTCCCACAATATTCTGCAAGAAAGTCATTCTTCTCTTCCTCTCATATGCAAGACATGCGACAGAAAATAACCGAATGAACAGCATAGCTTATGACATCACTCCAGTCAAGCTACATAGGTATCAGTCTCTAATTTTGAACACAACACTGTTATTAAACTCCATCATATAAATACATACAAAGTTTGTGTTTTGACTAATAAAACTGTGAACAATTGCATTCACCTCTACACGCATCATGACCAAGGGAAAACAGAACATGGTCACAAAACCCTGAAATATGATGTCAGAATGAGCTGAGAGTGGCTCTTGGTCATTATCAGGCTTTGCCTACACCTGCGTTAGGTACAGACATTGCATTGCACCTAAGTTACTTTAGGAATAAAAGTCTTCTGACAACACTGTGTGTGTGTGTGTGTGTGTGTGTGTGTGTGTGTGTGTGTGTGTGTGTAGGGTGAGGAGGCAATTGCATGAGGAAATAAATAAATTCATGCCTGCTAAAGACAGTAACAAAATGTGGTAAAAAAAGGAAACTCATCATTATGTGTAACTGAAGCCCTAAGCAAAGTAAGAACTTCACAATCCTTTCCTTTCATGCCATGGTACAGCCTGCATATTTCTATTAAATAACTCACACTTTTCTAGTGCCAGGATACATATCGTCTACCATGTGACACTGACTTCAGTGACACTGAAAGACTCAAAAGAAGAACTGTAACTGTACATTGTCTTCACGAGTGATGCAAATGTATAGAAAAAATTAGGAGCAAGAAACCTCTGAAGTAAATGGTAGTAGCTGGTTTCAAAACCTTTTGCGACTTTCATGACAAACCACAGCCTCTCACATGACAACATAAATTACAGACATATAAATATCGTGAGTTATCTTCTGAGAGTCCTAATACCTTTCAGTAAAAGTGACATAATCACCACTGGAGCAATGTGAATCAGCAATGCTCAGGAACAACCCAGTTCACAGACCTTCAGCACCAATAAGCTGCACAAAATTCTGAGAAAACTTCTGCACAGCAGATAACCTAATGACAGGAAAATACCTGCACTAAAGTACAGAAAGCTAGAGAATATTATTTCTTAACCTCTGGACCTAGAAAAGAAATTGTGTGTCTACCAATGTCAGGGATGCACACAATTTGTTACAGTGAACATGAATGTGAACCCCCCCCCCAAAAAAAATTACATTATTTATACTGGATTACTGTGAATTTCTAATGCAAATATTTATCAAAATTAAAGAGTATGATGGAACCAAAAATTTGAATAAATTTTCAAGTTGTAGAAAAAATAAATTTTCATCTTTTAAAAATAATTCCCTTAAAGAAGGGCACATGCACACAGTATTCATTATTTTTTGGAAGTAATTCAAAGTGTCTTCGATTACATTCTAGCTGAAAAAAAAGAGAAGTGAAGTTTTTTTTTTTAAAAAAAAAAGTGAAATTTACCGGGAACTAAGTTTTATAACCTTATGGAAATAGATGCCTCAAGTACATAACCATAACAAACACACTCAATTAACAGTTCTGATTATAAGTCTAAAAACAGAAGTGTTATCATAACATCAGTCTCTTGAGAGCTAATATATCATTTCTACAGAGATTTTGGAAAAACAGATACAAATAAAAGGGTATGTAAGGTGCTAAACTTTTATGTTTAACCTGTTGATGGTGTGTCTCATTTACTAAATGTCAACATGTAAAACATGTCATACCATGAATGACAGTCATCAGATTTACATAACAATTAACCTTCAACAGACAAAAGGGAAAATGTCGTCACATTTACCTTTTCGTCGGAATGGGAAATCACACTGTCCTGCAGCAGCCATTTAAATTTAATGGGCTCTGGCCGCAGCACGCGAATATTTACATGGTAGTTAAAATAAACACTTTTCTTTTTGTTTGCCTTCAACATTTTCTCATACTTCAAATACAATAAAGAAGGAATAGAGATTCCAGCAATGGAATGTATGCTACCTCACAGAAGAAGGGTATAAAAGTACAGGGATGTATTATTTATCTTGATACACCTCAAGTGTACTGCAACAGTACTAGCAATACAGTCAACACAAACACAACATATAAACTCTGTATGTTCAATTTTTATTTTGCACTACATATTTCGGTCATACATATTGACCATCATCAGGTAAAAAATACAGGTACAAACGGAAAAGTGCTATAGAAGAGGTCTCCCCTCCACAATCAGTCTGCTAAAAATACATTACATATTATTCCCAAAAGAGGAATAATAATAATAAAAAAAAGGAACAATAAAACCATGAAACTCAATAACATTTTCCCATACAAATTGTACTAAAATTCAAAATGTAATCAATGAAGTTAGAGATGTTTCTGAATAACGTACTTCTTACTGTAAGAATATGAGTATGCAACTGGCACTAATGAAGCAACCTCGATTATCCATGCTTTAAAATTGCAGGTGATATGAAGTTATTTGCTGTAGTATAGCATATTAATGCTGGCACATGAATAACCTGACTTACGGAGCACTCTCTGGTGCTGGTAAAATGTCAGATGTTTGAGGTAAAATGTCAGATGTTTGCTGTCTTGCATTATTGTATGTCAGGAAGTGTAGTTATGTATTACTTCTAAGGTACCATGTGTAACAGATAGAGGATGTGTTGTGCCTCTATAGTACTGCGGTTGTCACGTGTTCTTTCACTACTGTGTATGAGTTAACTGCAAGTAGCTGTGTGAAGGTCTCCATGCTTCATACCACATGTAATTTTAATACACAGATAATTGAAGTTGCATTGTTAGTGCCAGTTGCATGCTCATGTTCTTACAGTAAGAAGTACATTATACAGAAACATTTCTAACTGCAGATACAATATTCGGGAGACATTATCACAACATGCTACAAAAAACACTCAATCACCATAAGACACCACGGCAGCCAATACTTCTGAAACACACTCTCTAAAACAGCCACACGCATCAAGACCAACAACACCCTAATAAATAAGTGCGCTAACACAATACCTCTATACTTCTTACAGATACAACCCATGAAGTAACCCAATGCATTAGTTGCAAGCTCCTGAGGATGGATGTATTAACATCCAAAATATGTTGAGCACTGAATAAAGTAATAATAAAACAAGTGGCATCAAGGTGGTCTCCCTTTACCCAACTATTTCTAACTGCATTTATGACATTCTGGATTTTAATACAAATTGTATAGAAAATAATAATTGTCCAACGAGATGCAACACGAAGCAGTCTATATATTATTCTGCGAGTTCACTCCACATGTTTCGGGTGTCAACCACACCCACCATCAGGAGTACACAAAACTAAGTAAACAAAGTAAAAACAAAGCACACAAAACTGTAACTACAGCCTCCGGTACTGTGCAGCTACTTCCCTCCAACGTGGCTTGGCTACGTTAGAGGGAGGTAGCTGCACAGTACCGGAGGCTGTAGTTACAGTTATGTGTACTCCTGATGATGGGTGTGGTTGACACCCGAAACATGTAGAGTAAACTTGCAGAATAATAAATAGAGTGCTTTCTGTTGCATCTTGTTGGACAATTATTAATATAGATCAGCGATGCACGGAACCATAAACATAAAATCGTACAGAAAAATGTTATTGAATTTAATGTTTTTATTTTTCCTTTTTATTATTCTTCTTTTGGTAATAATATGTAATGTATTTTTAGCAGACTGAATGTGAATGAGAGGCCTCTTCTACAGCACTCTTTCTGCTGTACCTACATTTTTTTACCTGATGGTGGTCAATATGTATGACCATCACATGTAGTGGAAAATAAAAAACAAACATACACAGTTTATGTGTTGTGATTATTTGGACTGTATTGCTAGTGACTGACTAATACAATGGGATGATGTTGCCCAAATACATACTGCAACAGATTTTGAAGTTCCACCGATGTATGCTACATCACAGATCAACTTGGCTGTGGGTTCTTGACCACAGCTATGCACGGTCCAGCTCTTCCTATATTCAGTGGAGCTACCTGAACAAGCAAGCACATAAAAAAGCCTTAACCTATTATAGGTGAGTAGAAGCACCCTGTGTGTGCGGCATAAACAAAATACTTACTGTATGCTGCAATACATGTTTCATGACTACACCTAAATGCAAGTTCTATACACTAAACAACTAAACTAAACTCCGTGGCTTTAGTCCACGAGCGAACCATACTGACAGAGCGGCCACCGCCGGTAGGCGAAGTTAGTGCCAACTTTTGCGGATAGAGGGGTGTCACGTGGTTAGCGCAACAGGTCGCCACGGCCGTTAATCTCTGTTTTCTGAACCTGGAGCTGCTACTTTTTTATTCAAGTAGCTCCTCAGTTTGACCTCATGAGGCTGAGTGGACCCTGTTCCAGACCCACTACTACTCAGAAAATCTGGTAGCGCCGGGGATCGAACCCGGGACCTCTGTATC
>Ga0123355_10018514_pt1 | contig 11051 bp, 7 predicted proteins | sample TergutEmb28metaG_3_FD_89872 | JGI IMG/M metagenome (GOLD analysis project Ga0123355, IMG submission 89872) | Embiratermes neotenicus P1 segment gut microbial communities from Petit-Saut dam, French Guiana - Emb289 P1 | ecosystem: Host-associated > Arthropoda: Insects > Digestive system > Gut ...
ATAAAAGAAAAGGGGTAATGTCGGCTGCTCTGTCACCGTCTTTATTACAGATTTGAAATTCCCTGTAGAGGAAACTTTTGGAACGATTCCTCTGCCGGATTGTTTTGCTGTTTCAAAAGCAATTCTTTGAAGTCGTTCCAATTTTTTTGGAATATTTTTCGGTATAGCAATACATCGCACTGACTCGAATAATATAACTTCATGCACCCCAAGCTCAACGGACTTTTGTACAGAATAGTCAAGCCGTTCACCTTTGGAGTATGCTATATATGCTACGCATTTTACGGTTGGTTCGCTGATTGCTTTTCGTTTTTCGACAATATCTGCAACAGTTGCATTTTCATCAGTTTGCGAACTTAGGCGGCAAATGTAATCGTTGCAATTGCCGTCAGATATGACGAACATTTCATCGGGACGCAAGCGTAGCGAACGTATGTGTGCGGAATCTTCTGTTTTCAACTTTATAGTGCTATCAGAGATATCATCGGGAGTAACAAAAAAACGAATCATTCAGATTATCCTTTCCGAGTACAGCATTGATTGCAACGTTTAATATACATCAAAACTGCGAGTTTTGCTATATGTGTTTACTTTAAAGTTTGATATGCTATACTGAATGTACTGTTTTCTTAGAAGCAAACTAAAAATGAAATGAGGTGCCGTGTATGAATTTTCAATTACCGTCTTATGTAGAGCCTGACTTTGGTGATAAATCGCTTAAAAATGCGCCAAATTGTGTTTTTGAGCCGGCACCTTTTGATAGTGTTTCGCCCGAACAATACCATGCAACGACTATTTTTCCTGAATATTTTAAAGTAGATGGACAATGGCTGCTTGCGAAGCGCAGCCGCATGGACTGTGTTGCGGTTTTGGAAAATGGAGAGATAAAGATTGTAGAATTTCGGAATCTCAAAAAGGGTGATATGGTTGCAGTTGGAAGAACAGAGGATGGGCGAGATGGAATCTATGTACATCCAAATTGCTTTACCGACAATCCTGCCGAAGAGCTGAAAGAAAGTTTTGTATTTCGTCAAGGACGAAGCCGTGAAACGGCGTTTTCAATAGATTATGACTCTTTATATGAATTGCTGGAATATGAAAGGGATAATGGACATGTCGTATGGGTAATGGGTCCTGCGTGTTCTTTTGATGCTGATTCACGTGCGGCGTTTACATCATTGATTGAAAAAGGTTATGTCAATGCGCTGCTTGCAGGTAATGCACTCGCAACTCACGACTTGGAGGGTGCATATAAAAAGACGGCACTCGGGCAAGATATTTATACGCAACAATCTTACCCAAATGGCCATTATAATCATATTGATACAATTAATCGTGTAAGATATCATGGTTCGATTGAGAAGTTCATTGAAGCTGAGGGCATTGATAATGGCATCATTTACTCGTGTGTAAAGAATAAAATTCCATTTGTTCTCAACGGTTCGATTCGTGATGATGGACCTTTGCCGGGTGTTTATTCTGATGCTTATACAGGGCAAGATGAGATGCGCAAAGAAATTTCAAAAGCAACGACTGTAATTGCTATGGCTTCTGTGTTGCATTCGATAGCGGCGGGTAATATGACGCCGATGTATTATACAAAAGATGATGATTCGGTTCGTCCTGCGTATTTTTATGCTGTGGATATTTCGGAATTTGCGGCAAATAAATTGGCTGACAGGGGTAGCCTTACTGCAAAGAGTATTATTACTAATGCTCAGGACTTTATTGTTAACCTTGGGAAAATGCTTAAGTAGATAATTAAATTTTAGTAACTCGTCGGAAAGTGCCTCCGGCGAGTTACTTTTTTGCTCGAAAATGCCTACAGTAAGGTGTTTTTTATTACAGTTTAATGTCTTTTAATAGTGGGGCGGTTTTGTCTTTGTCTGATAAAATCGGTAAGTCTGTACCCCAGTTTATGTTAAGATCGGGGTCAGACCACAAGATGGCGGCGTCGTGTTCAGCACTGTAGTAGTTGTCGGTTTTGTATAGTAGTTCGGTGTCGTCGGTCAGAGTTAAAAACGCATGCCCGAATCCGCGTGGAATAAATAATTGTTTTTTGTTTTTTTCAGACAATTCAACGCAAACCCACTGCTTGAATGTATCGCTGTCGGGGCGTAAGTCTACTGCAAAATCCATCAAAGCTCCACGAGCGCAACGTAATAGTTTTGCTTGTGCCATAGGAGCATGTTGGAAATGGATGCCTCGCAGTGTCCCTTTTTGTGCAGAGTAAGAATGATTATCTTGCACAAAGTCACATTCTATCTGGTGTGTTTTTTTCTTGCTGTATGTTTCCATAAACCAACCACGTGTGTCGTCGAATACTCGCGGTTCAATGATAAGTACGCCGGGCAAGCTTGTTTCGGTAACTGTCATGTTGTTCTACCTCGCAACAATTTTTATTAAGTAATGAAAGTATACCATATGTGCGGTGAGCTATCAAATGGAGAATAGTTCGAAATGATTGCATTTTTATTCTTGTATTTGGTGATTGCATGATGTATCATTAATGAAAATGTCTGCAAGCCGATGAATGAGAGGAAGATAGAGAATGTTTGAAAGAATACGTATAGCGGTTGATGGACAAACATATTTCGTGAAAAAACTGGCAGTGGAATTATCACATTACATAGGATTTAAGTCGGTGGCAATGGAATTTCCGTTGTCTGTGCTTGATGGTGAAGATGAGCGAAAAGACGACACGCTCTATTTCATAATCAAGGAAAACATGAATGATGGATTTTATGTTGAAATTGAGCGGAGTAAAGTGGAAATATACGTTTCGGCAAGCGAAAATTCGGTTAGAAATGCGTACGAATATTTGTGCGAAAATTATTCAAATATAACGCAGAATTTTCATGCCGGCACACACGAGGGAGTTGCACATGAGCAGTTCGAGGTGGCGGAAACTAAGTCTCTTGAGCCGTTTGATAATAGGAAAAAAAAAGGTTTAGAAAGCTTATTTGACAAAGATTTTATACTATTCGATGATAATAATGATTTGTTGCCCGATAGATTGGATGCAAAATTACTATTGACTGAGGATGTCGATATATCCCAAGTGGCGGCTTTATGTAATATTGCAGCCAGATTGGGATTAGAGACAACTGTTGCGACATATCCTATTACTACCAAAGATACAAATGTGGATAATTTGTTTGTGTTATGTTCTAAAAGTGAATGTGCGCTTACTTTGGAGGAAGAAAGAGGAAGTCGCCGTTTTGTCATATCCGGAATTGGCAATGATTTAGTTGATTTTACAGCAAAAGTGTGTGAACAGTTTCCGCTACTCAAACCCGGAACAAGATGGCTCGATATAGTTAATGAAGTAACCGATGGGATTTGTATGAGAACGGTTGACGGGCAGCTTGCGTATATTGATAGTATGAAATCTGAAATAACAGCAGAGACAAATTGTTATTTCAATCCGAAAATCAATGAAGTAGATGCAAAATTATTGGAAAGTTATGCTCCTGCAAAATTTCAAGCATATAAAGACCTCAAAAAGGTACATGAAAAAGAATATGATATTGCTTGGGAAGTGGATGTTTGCAAGGAGGTGCTTGAGCAGAAGTTATGGTCGCAAGTAAAGCCGGGAGATGCAGTTGAGCTTCTTGTAGTTCTGAGTGAGGATAAAGAGACTAGAGCGAAGTTGCGTGATGAATTTGCTGATATCGCTGCAAGCAAAAGTGTGAAGTTTTTGTCGTCTCAAGTGATTTGCGCGTACAAGCAGGGATTTAGTTGGCTTGAAGAGGTTGTTTTGCCCAAGTTGCGATATAGTGAAAAAATTGATGAAATTGAAATATTCTTCAAACCGTTTTTAGCTCCCGGTGCTTCGGAGTGGCAGGACGAGGATGGAGCAGTGCCGACGTACAACAACATAGATACAGACAATGAGCAAAAATGGTTTGACCTTCCAATACGCTATTTGCAGGAGCTTTACCCTATTGACGATTTATTGTCCGCAGAACTTGGTATTGAACGTGAAAAAATCATATTTTCAGAATATAAAGGTTGCGGTGATACAACATATAAAGTAGTGGCAAGATGCGATGGTGAAAACTTGTGTGAAAGCACATATAAAGCATTCTCACACGAACGCAATTATATTGATACATATCCGGGAATGGGCAAAGTTCATCCCGGCACAGGGTGGATATTAGCGTCTGTTAACGGTAAAAAGGTCGTAGATGAACGAGTGGAAACAGATGTTGAACGTGTGTGGCGAACATATCAGGAAGATATTCTCCCGTTTTGTCGGGATTATTGCTTAACAAAAACTGACGGAAAACCGACCACGGATTTACAGCCGTTTTTTGCGCAAATGCGGTTGGATATAGCACTCAGTGAGCCGAATGAAAAGCTGGATATACGCGAGGATTTATTTTCGTCATTGGACACTCTGCACGAAGATATATATTTTGTAGGACTTGATTTCTTCAAGGTGTATGGTAATAGTACGTCAGGCGAAATTTTTGATGCTCCGGGACTTATTCTTCCTGTGATTAAAAAAAAGTACGGAAAACCTTACTTCAAATTTACGCTCTATGATCAACATGGACTTGAACCAAGAATTGATTTCGGTGAAAACTGCGTCAAATCAAAGCTTGATAGAGAGGACATATCTGTTTATATCCATGAAATTAAATGGATTGACGATAAACTTTGTCCGGTTATAAGGGTTGCTAGTGTAGAACGAGGTGTTGACGGTGGAGAAGTGTTTGACAGTATTGCTCAAATACTGACAAGTTTTACAAAGTTGCTTTCGGAAGGCAAGCTTTCCATTGGCTCTAAGTTTAAGGATATTTCAAAGGTGCAATTTGAAGTGTCATGGGAATTAGAATTAAAATCCATGGCGGCGGATATAACAGAAGTACCGGAACCGCTCAAAGATATGCGAATCGAAGATATAAATATTCTCGAAGATGTTATGATTGGTTATGATCAGTATCTGGATATCATTGAGCAACTGAAAAGAGTGCCGGGATTATCGGCATATGTTTCCGGAGAAACTTATCTCGGCAGAGATATTTATACGATTGAATTTCTTCCTGAGTTTGAAGGATATATATCGCGAACGAAGCGAATTAATCAAAACCCTGTACTTTTCATAAACGCCAGACATCATGCAAATGAGCCATCTGCGACAAATGCCGCGTTTGTCTTGATAAAGGAACTTTTGACAAAAAATGAATTTGCTGATATTACAAAGCATTTGAACATAATCATAGTGCCGTTTGAAAATGCGGATGGTGCGGCTATCCACTATGAATTACAAAAAGATAACCCGACGTGGATTCTACATATTGCACGCTTTAATGCAATAGGTAAGGAATTTTACCACGAACACTTCAAGGACGATACGATTCACACTGAGGCAAAGAATCTGACCAAAATATGGCAAAGCTGGTTGCCGGATATTATGGTTGACAATCATGGTGTTCCGACGCATGAATGGGCACAACAGTTTTCCGGATACACATCGCCATCATATAAGGGCTTTTGGCTGCCGCGCTCGTTGCTGTATGGTTGTTTTTGGACCGTGAAAGAGGATTGCTATAAAGAAAATATCTCGGTGGCAAAAAAAATTGAGGATATCGTTGCTGATGTCATTGACGGTGATGATGAGCTTAAAAGTCTGAACAAAGAACTGCAAGACCGCTTTGCCAAGTATGCGACACGATGGATGCCGCGTCTATTTCCTGCTGATTATTATAGAGATATGATAAATGTTTGGATGGCATTTGATTATGACTCAAATCATCGCTACCCGTCTGTGCGATTTCCATGGATTACAACCGTTGCGTATACAAGTGAAATCACAGATGAAACTGCACAAGGTGAGTATCTGAAAATGTGCGCGTATACACACATGAAACATGATATTGGCATTATTAGAATGTTGCGTGACAGTAAATGTATTTTTGAAAAGAGTGTTACTCATACTTCAAATGACATTTCAGAATCATATTACAGACAAAGACCATTGATTGTTTGAAAAGTCTAAGTGAAAGAAAGGGGGAATGGAGAGACAGTAAATTTTCGCAACATTACAAAAAATAACGATGAACAATGGAGAGAAATTAAAGGAAGGATAAGTAAGTTATGGGATTTTCTGAAATTATTACCCTAGTGGGCGTGTTGATAGTTATACTGGGTTTTGCGTTTAAATTGGACGCTATACTAATCATCATGCTTGCCGCAATTGTCACAGCCCTTGTGGGCGGTCTGGGAGTGGTGGATATGCTCGAAACTCTGGGTAGAACTTTTGTTGCAAATCGCCCTATGGCAATTTTCATAATGATTATGTTGGTAATCGGTACTCTTGAGAGGAATGGTCTTCGAGAGTCTGCGGCTAAACTTATTGCTAAAGTCAAAGGGTCTACGCCGGGAATGGTGCTGGGTGCATATGGCATTATGAGAAGCGTTTTTGCGGCGTTTAATGTAAGTTTTGGTGGAGTAGCAGGTTTTGTGCGCCCTGTCGTTATGCCGATGATGGAAGGTGCTGTCAAAACAAAAGGTCATAAGATGAATGAAGAACATCTTGAATCGCTCAAAGGTATGGGCGGTGGTATGGAGAACATTGCATGGTTCTTCTGTCAAGTTTTGTTTGTTGGCGGAGCAGGTGGTTTGCTTGTTCAAGGTACGCTTGCCGAACTTGGCATCACTGTTGAACTTCTGGATCTTGTAATAATTTCGCTTCCTGTTGCAATTTTTGCAGTATTAACAGCGATAATCGTCTATTACATCAGGGATAGAAATATGATGAAGAAATTTTATGGTGCAGAAAATGCAGATGGCAAAAATGGCAATTCTGGAGTGAAAGGCGGAGGTGAATAACGATGAACTTTGATTGGAACTGGGTAATTGATTGGACATTTGTTAATCCGCTTGCTGATTTCTTTGGCAATTCGGAAATCAACGTTGGTTTGAAGCTGCTTGAAGTGGTTTTCATAATAATGGGTTTGATTTGTATTTATGCGGCAATCAAGAACGTGAAAGACAAAGAAAATGCCGCGGCGGTCGGCACTGCGATTTTCTGGGGTGCATTGGGTCTTGTGCTTGCTACCGGGAGATATATGCCGCCTTTCATTAATGGCGTTTTGATTTTTATTATGGCGATTCCGGCTGTATTGCGTAAGGTGAAAATTGGTAAAACTAACGCGCCGACGTCGAAAGAAACCAAGGCACAATCTGATAAAATTGGTATGAAGATTTTCTTGCCGGCTTTTTCAATGGGTATATTTGCAATTTTGTTCGCGCTACTGTTCTCTCCGGAATCAGCTTTGCCCACTTTGTCGCAAGCGGCACTGGTAGGTGTAAGCGTAGGTGTTATAGTAGCTATTATTATCCTGATGGTTTATGACAGGAAAAATAAGGCGAGCACATTCATGAAGGATTCAGAGCGATTTCTTAGTATGATTGGTCCGCTTTGTATGCTTCCGATGTTACTTGCATCTTTAGGTGCAATCTTCACAGCCGCAGGTGTCGGTGATGTTATAGCGCACTTCGTTGGTGGAATCATTCCTGAGGGCAACGTTCCTGTAGGCATTATTGTTTATGCTCTGGGTATGGTGATATTTACGATGATTATGGGCAACGCTTTTGCGGCGATTACAGTTATGACTGTCGGAATCGGTTTTCCGTTTGTTTTGGCGTACGGAGCGAATCCTGTAGTTATAGGAATGTTGGCACTTACAAGTGGATACTGCGGTACGTTGATGACACCTATGGCGGCGAATTTCAACATAGTGCCTGTAGCTATGCTCGATATGAAGAGCAATTATGGCGTCATCAAACAGCAATTCTACATTGCATTACCTGTGTTGCTTTTCCAAATAGTATTTATGATTTTATTCTATAATATGGGTTGGTTTGGTCACGCAGTATAGTGGTTACTGATCACGGCCAACAGGGCATTCGTAAAACACAGGTTGGTAACAGCCGAATACACTTGACCTTAGTGTAAACTTGTATTATATGAGAAAATTTATGTGTAGCGACTGTTACCATTGCGAGTTTTACGAACACCCTGTCAACCGTGAGCAGTAACGTATAACGAGTATTTTGGCACACAATAGAGAAAGGCTTATGGTAACCATTGATGAAGTTGATGGTTACCATGGGTACATATGAACAAGAAAATCGAAACAGGAGCTTCAATAATCGTAAATGCTTGGATGCAGGTTCGTCCCGGAGATACAGTGCTTATAATCACGGATTTTCAACACATGAGCGAGATGAAAGCAGTCGAGAAATATGCGCAAGAGATTGGTGCAACAGTGCATATGCGCGTTCTTCCCGGCGAATTTTCGCAAAATCTGTCAGAATACTTTGACGAACTTGCCTCACTCATGCATGAGCATGATGTAATAATAGGAGCGACACACTACTCGCTGGTTACGACTGAGGTTGTGAAGAGTGCTGTGCGATCCGGTTCAAAATTTTTGTCGTTACCTATGGCGACCAATGATGGGCGTTCGATTTTGGAATACGAATTTTTGACAATGGACACAGACAGAGCGAAATTTATGGCTAAAATATTGCTCAAGTACATCAATGAATCTACTTTTATTCATTTGAAAACAGAAAGCGGTTCAGACCTCAGTTTTCGTAAATTGGGGCGTAAAGGGTCATATTTTAATGGCAGGGCAAAGGATAACAGAGGGTTTACTTCGTCGAGCTTTGAGGTATATGTGGCGGTTGAAGAAAATCAAAGCAGTGGCATAGGTATTGTTGACGGGTCTCTGGGATATCTGGGGAAGGTGAAAGAGCCTTTTTCTGTGCGTTTTGATGAAGGAAAGCTTGTTGAGATAACGCCTGAGTCGAATGAGTATGGTGCTATGTTGGGTGAGTATCTTAAAAGTTTTCGCGACGAGCGACTTTATCGAGTAAGCGAGTTTGGAATAGGGCTCAATACTGAGTCAAAATGCGAAGGGCGATGTTACATAGAGGATGAATCTGCGTATGGAACAGCTCATATAGGTTTTGGGCGAAACATCGCACTTGGCGGTGAGTTTGAAGCGGATGGGCATTTTGATATCGTCTTTAGAGAACCCAGCATTTATGCGGACAATCGATTAATTATGGATAAAGGTGTAATAGTGATACCTGAGCCTGAGGTTTGGTAAATTTTCGTATACCATTCACAGTCAACAGGGTATTCGCAAAACACAGGTTGGTAACAGCCGAATACACTTGACCTTAGTGTAAACTTGTATTATAAGAGAAAACTTCTGTGTAGCGACTGTTACCATTGCGAGTTTTGCGAACACCCTGTCAACCGTGAATGGTATTTAAAGAAAGGAATGTATTGTATTATGAAAGTATTGGTTACCGGCTTTGACCCGTTTGGTGGGGACAAAATAAATCCTGCTTATGAAGCGATTAAGTTGATACCGGAGACGGTTTGCGGAGCGGAAGTTGTGAAAGAGGAAGTACCAACTGTATTTGGAAAATGCGGCACGGTATTAGATCAATTGATTGAAAAACACAAGCCTGATGCAGTAATTTGTGTAGGGCAGGCAGGTGGACGTTCAGTTATGTCGATCGAGAAAGTAGCGGTTAATTTGGCTGAGGCGAGAATACCGGATAATGAGAATCAGCAACCGTCTGATGAGCCTATAATCAAAGATGGTCCGCTTGCATATTTTGCGAAGCTTCCTGTAAAAGCGATAGTGAAATCAATAAAAGAAAACGGTATACCGGCAAGTGTGTCGTATACAGCAGGAACTTTTGTGTGTAATGATATCATGTACAGATTGCTTCACTTGATTGCAACTAAATATCCAAAGCTTAGAGGTGGATTTATCCATGTGCCTTTTGCAACTGAGCAAGTCGTGGACAGACCTGACGGCACACCTGCCATGTCTGCTGAGGTAATAGCAAAAGCTTTGGAATGCGCAATAGAGGCAACTTGTAAATATGATAAGGATATCGAAGGGTTGGCGGGCGAAACACATTAGCTTATGCGGTATTGTCAGCATCAATAATTGCCATTTTTGGGAACATAAATAAAATAAAACCGTCATACCATAGAGGACTAAAATGAATTGCTATGGAGGACGGTTTTATGTGGAAAATATTTATGATGCGTAGGATATATGTGGTGTTTTTGCTCTTTCTTACCCTTATCGTGTTTACGGTAGCCTGCAACCGTGATGACGATGATGACACGAATGAATATCGGCAAGGACATTCGCAAGTGCCTGTAATCGTTAATGATATAACGCCTCATGTCGTGCCGCTCAGATCATCTGAGGATGAGAAGCCTCGGAATGGTTATACGCTTCTTGCGACACATTTTGCTGAGACAGGTATTTGCCCAAAGACATCATTTAGTCTGGAAATACCGTCTGATGTAGAAGATGTTGCCAACATTTATATTGATGGTCAACCAAATCCAACTTTTACGCAGGTTGACGAAACCAACTTTTTGGTAGAGCCTGCCATACCGCTTTCGTACAATGGGCTATATATTGTGCGAGTTGTAAGCCAAGATGGTACTGAGACAACTTGGGCATTTCAAACTATAGCCAGATTCGAGATTGCGGCGACATTACCATCTAATCAGTCTACAAATGTCCCTGTAGCAACAGGGATTGAAATCACACCATCACTGCTTGGACATTCGCCTATTGCAGAACATTTTTCTATATTCCCGGCAGTTGGTGGCAGATTTATTCAGCAGGGAAATACAGCTATTTTCATGCCTACAGATCCATTGGAGTATGGGCAAATATACACAGTAACTATAAGTGCCGGGATTGAATTGTACGGCACTAATCAAGTTCTTGAAAATGATTTCGTTTTTTCCTTTGAGACAGAGCTATCGTCGGATGGCGAACAGCAATATTTTTCCAATTTTCACTTCAATAGAGATTATATGGAATTTCCATCTTTTGAGCCTGTACAGATTGGATTTAGCCTTTGGTATGACACATCAAGACCTGAAATAGACCTTAGTGTGCATAAATTCGACAGTAGCGAGCGTGCAATCAGAACAATAACAGAGCGCAGAAATTTACCTCACTGGGCAAGTCGTGCAAGGC
>Ga0123355_10018515_pt1 | contig 11051 bp, 9 predicted proteins | sample TergutEmb28metaG_3_FD_89872 | JGI IMG/M metagenome (GOLD analysis project Ga0123355, IMG submission 89872) | Embiratermes neotenicus P1 segment gut microbial communities from Petit-Saut dam, French Guiana - Emb289 P1 | ecosystem: Host-associated > Arthropoda: Insects > Digestive system > Gut ...
ATGGGCCCCCCCCGTGAGCAAGGAGTTGTGCAGGGTGCCGCCCTCGGAGGGGCCGGCCCACCCCCCCGCCGCCCCCCGCACGGCGTCGGCTTTCCCCCCCCCCCCCATACCAAATGTGCCATCGTAACAGTAGTCATCTTTCGACAAGAGTTCTTAAAAAAAAATGGGAGAACCAATTTAAAATTAGCATACTTAACTAACTCAACTGAGCCTGTTGGAGAAGACAACAGTTTCTTTGCTCATCAGGAAAGGCACCGTTTTTATGTGAGCCCCTCAAGTGTCAGTAACTGTATATGTTCCATATTCTGTGCACGACTTACTTACTTACTTACCCCATGGAGCAGAGTTCTTCTTGAGAAGCTAACTGGTTCTGCAGCCAGTCAAGAAATTCCCCACACTTTATGGAACTCGAAAGCTCATCACCGTATTCACAAGTGCCCACCATCTGTCCCTATCCTGAGCCAACTCCATACAGTCTCCACCCCTCCCACTTCCCGAAGATCTATCTTAATATTATCCTCCCATCTACGTCTAGGTCTCCCCAATGGTCTCTTTCCCTCAGGTTTCCCCACTAGAACCCTGATTCTGTGCACGACTTAGATGTATAAAATGTACGGTTTTATGAATGTAATTTTATTATACAGTGACTGCGAACATATTTCGGCCACTCATGTGGTCACCTTCATGGTGCTAATTGTAAGAATACAAATATGCTTGTAGCGTGTCAGGATCACTCAACAGTCAAAATCATATGGGTTTGGTTAAATTTCGGTTAATTGGTAAAACAGTGATGAGTATAACATACAATAAGTTAAAAATGTTTGTCTGGAGTATGGTTCTGTGGAGTGATGTACACAGAAAAAATGTGGTAGTTTATGATCCAGAGTGGTGAACGATGGTATAGTTGGCACAGTGGACCACTATACACTACTATACTATACCACTTACTTACTTACTCCATGGTGCAGAGTCCTTCTTGAGAAGCTAACTGGTTTGCAGCTAGTCAAGAAATTCCCCACATTTCACGGAACCCGAAGGTTCATTACTGCACTCACATGTGTCCGCCACCTGTCTCTATCCTGGGCCAGCTCAATCCAGTCCATATACCCACATCCCACCTCCTGGAGATCCATCCTAATATTACCCACCCATCTACGTCTCAGTCTCCCCAGTGGTCTCCTTCCCTCCAGTTTCCCCAGCAAGACCACTACACCACTATATAGCAAAATTACATTTATAAAACCAAAGTGCATTTGTTGATCTTTCAGATAAATTTCATACATGTCATTACCTTGTTCACAAAAGCCCACCACCCACACCTGCTCTCAGCCAAACATATCCAGTTCACTATCCCATACCATTTTATTTACCATCACTTCTAAATACTCGTAATATCCTCCACCTGAACCTATACCTTCCAAGTGATCTTATCTCCCTCAAGTTCTCTGATCAAAACCTGTGGCCAAATGAACTATAAGAAGTGTGAAATTGTTTTAACAAATTTACACACTGAATAAACACTCTCAACATGTGTGATGTCTGATTATTCTTCTGTTGGAAATGCATGCAGCAATGCTTCATTAATTATAATGGACAGACTAAACATTACTATGCATGTGATGTAATATATGTTTGCAGTGTGTTAAATGCTTTACTTATTACTTACACTTTAGTACTTCAAGACTCAGTACACAAGGCATGTATGTGTTGCTCCGGTTTTCCCATTCAGTGATATGGCTTTTGTGAACAACTAATTTGAACGCCAGTCACAATCATTTACAAGTTTTCAATCGGAAGTGACAAAGACATTGGAAATAAAAACAGAATACCTTCCAACAAGTGCACAAGTAAGATATGCAAGATATGAGGTCATCACACATGTGCTGCTGAAGATTCAAGCCTTCTGGAACATTATGCCATGTAGCTCAAAAGATAGTTACTGCTATTTCAAAGGAACTTAGTGCCTTCATCTGCAGAGTCAAGCAGTCCAACAAGAGAGAACTCTTTCACTGCTTGACCCGGAAGATGAGGGCACTACAAAATGATCAATCACTACCAGTGAACATGGCATAATATCTCAAAGAATTCAATCTTCAAACATAAGACACATCATTCATACTCTACGAAAATAAGCAAATAATTACAGTGGGGCTCTTTAGTTACCTTGGAATAACTATGGAAACCCACTAAAAATGAGTTGAAATTACAATCTGGGACATCATGCATATACAGTAGTGGTAATTATAGTATTCTGACATGTGTTATCTTTCGTACGAAGTACATGTACAAATGCATGAAAAACGTGAGATTTCAGGATATCACGTCAGTGTTGGTGAGAATTCAGATCCTCTGGGATGTGAAGCTCTGTAGTTGATAAGTAGCACCATAATACTCAGCGTCAAACAGTATGGACTGCTTCACCATGACGATGGCAACACTACAACCCTTTGAAATGTTGCGATATACTCATCCCACTCAACGACACAACTCAGAAAACCTGAATCTTCATAGGCAAACATCTTACAATTGTATTTGACAGATTTTATGCAGTCCTCATAATCATTACTTGCCCACTAGCTGATGACCATGAACAAACTCCAGTCCTAATGTGATGTGTAGTTGACCGTGCATCGTAGTTCAATGTGGAATAAGAAACCAACTAGATGTCACTTAGTATTATATTTATTTCTCCTTTATAATTTGCTCAACATGTTTCGGGCTACCTTGTGCCCATCCTCAGGAGCTGATGACTTAGTGGTATAGCACATTGTGCTACGTACTCCCCAATGGACACACAACCAGCCAACCGGATCTGACCGCCTACACAGCCACGGCACTACACCACACGCGGAAAAATATACCACTAAGTCGTCAGCTCCTGAGGATGGGCACAAGGTAGCCCGAAACATGTTGAGCAACTTATAGAGGAGAAATAAATATAATACTAAGTGACATCTAGTTGGTTTCTTATTCCACATCCAGTCCCAATTTTTAACATTACACTGATTAATATTTTAAAAGTTATAAAATTCTCTTCCAAGACCTGGCATTAAACATGTTATTTAATTCTACCTCTGTTGCAATCACATTATATTATAATACTACACACATCAGTGACAGAAAATCAAAATTACCTTTCTATATTCAATTAGCAGCAGCAACATACAAGGAATAAAATGTTACAGCAAAACCAAAGCACCAGTGCTTGGGGCAAGAAATGTTACTTTTACAAAACAAACGAGCTGCTTCAAGCCTAACACTTCCTGTATTTGGATCACCGTCGCAACTATGACTATCCTGACATTTACAGGAATTTCCTCAGCCCCTCCAGGAAAATTCCACAGTGCAATAATTTAAGCCACAACCACTTCCTTCCATGTCGCTGCATGTAACTGTAACTTTCATTTCGTCCTTGTGTGTGTATGTGTGTAAAAGAAATGATACTTTTACTTTCTAGGAAAATGTACAAAACCTTGCTTTTCTTTCTTAGAAATCGGATAACATTTAACATTCCCACACACAGCAGAGATCTGAGTTCGAGGCCCCTGAATAAACAGCAGGACAGCCACTCACTTGATCATAACACAGTCTATTCCAGAACCTGTCACAGAAGTTACAGAGAATAAATACGAACCATTGCTATAATACTGCTTAAAATGGACTGAGATTGTGGTATTCTGGTACAAGGTTAATGCCATACCAGCAACTGACATGATAAGGTGCTCATTATATACAGAAAAGGAAAAACAAGAAAGACGATTATGGTGAACAGCGAAGAAATTTAGATAAATAAAATGTATCTGTTAGGAGAGGAGGGTATGACTAGTTTTCTTTGAATCTAGAAGCCAGCTCAAAGGAGGAGGAGCCATATTTTGTAGTCTACAGATTTATGCTGCGAACAAATAAATTAAACCTTACATTATGGTATCTTCTGGTATTTTGTGTGTGTGTGTGTGTGCGCGCGAGCGCATGCATGCACATATTCACACATATTAAAGATATTCTCCAAAACGATACCACTCTTTGTGAACACCTTAAATAAAAAACTTACAAAACACACAAAATCAAAATGTGAAACCAAAAACTCTTTGAAATACACTAAAACAAGTTCTCACTTTAAAAATCCTCATTCAACCCCCATTAAAACATAATCATAATTGCATTGAAGATCACGCACATATTCTGTCACAACAAACATGACACACACCAGTACTGACAGTCATCTCAAGTACTACAACAGTTAAAACACAAACACATATGCACACATGTGCACGCACACACACCAAACCTGACAAACCACCAAACATTAAACTATGAATCTGTGTGAAATAATTCACAGCACTTGCCTAATAGAAGGTTGAGTTGATTGCTGATTCCTGCAGTAACTATCAGATGGAAACAAAAATAATGAGCAAAATATTATGAGAAGAGCTGAGGACTGAACAGCTTATGTGATGGCCAAAAGGTGGTGGTTTGCTGATAGGGATAAAATTATACAAGAGACGGCCCAGACCTGACGTTTCTGAGGACAAAACAGTCACAACAAGGTGTGTGTGTGTGAGAATGTGAAACCATCTATCATCTCAGGTCCTATTCCATTTTATCTTTCACTCTGTCTTACAAACCAACTGCAGCTGGTATACATCAGGCTCCTTCTAAGCACTTTCATACTACACTAAACTCATTTCAGTTATGTTTTTACTACTGGTGATGAGCAGCAAGCATATTAGCAATAACATGCTTGATTAACTGGGATTTTAAAAAGAAAAACAATTTACTATATCTGTTTCAAAATTTCTACGTGCCACAACAAATTATCTAGGTATCATGACAACCTGCCACCCACGATTTATCAAACCCTGCAATACAAAATATGTATACAGTACTATATTCCAAAGTAATGCTACAACTGGAACAAAAAAGTGTCCTGTCTGAAACTGAAAACATGTCACAAGTCATTTTCTTACTGTGTATTAACTAGGAATTATACCTCTGTATGGCGACCGACCTAAACGTTACTGGCTTTACTCACCTTGATGATCTTGTATTTCTTCTTTGTTGCGGTATTCAGATCTTCATGGACCTTGTCAAGCAGCCACACAAGGAACTCCTGGGCATCATGTTGGTTGTTGCCACGGTACTGACTACCATACTTATCCACCACCAGCTTAAACTGATTTGAGATCTCTGGGTCATACTGACATGACCAAATTGACTTGAGCAAGAGGGCAAGTTGCTCGGTCACTTCACCCCTGGTGCCGTATTTTTTTGAATTGAGCTTATTTCTACGAGACAAATCCACCTTATATTGGTCCAACACAAAATACTCCGCCAAAATATCTGTGTGACTCAGGCACTGAAGAACTGCATTAATAAAGCATGTATTACCATGGTTCCTTAAACCTATCACACCAGGGACCTTATCGCTGTTGGTAAAGTTTGCTAAGTGGGCGGGGCGCACCGGAGGGACACGAATGTCTGAAGATGATAAAGACACTGCATCTGTCCTGCGCCTATTATATTCATAACTAACACACATACTTTTATTCGGCACAGTCACTGTGGACATATGTTGTACAACTTTGTTTAAGAACTTCTTCCACGAGGGTCTTCTGAACACTTTCTTATTGGATTTCTGGGTCTCTAAGTTTTGAACTTCTGAAATAGTCTGTATACTGGGAACTTTACCATCCTTCCCTTCTTTGTGTTTGGCTTTTCTTTTACTCATTCTCGTTGACAAGAAAGGATATCGGGGCAGTGTGAAAGTGCGTTTTAACTTAGACTCCGGATAACGGTTACCACAATCTGAAGAATCGTTTATCAACTGTGTCTCTTCTCTATCAAGAATTTCACCTTCTGAAGACGACTTCATTATTCTAGTAGAGTTCCCCTCTGACATAATGGGCACTTAAAAACTGAACACACATTTAAAGCACGTTACTAAATACCAATCGCCTCAATTATCTCCATTAGCACATCTTTCACCTCTACTACACCGACAGAGAAGCCATTACTGCAATGGCCTGTGGGAAAGGAAGTAAAGCAACGCCCTCAAACAGTAATTGTGGAAACAACATACGTAGTTGAGAGAAATGCTTACTACGTGCCGCGCACATCAGTGATCACTCTACCATCTACCGAGGTATCTCGAAACGAAAGGAATAGGAGAGTGCTCCTGGTATGGAAGGCATCCCAATCAACACCCCGGCTAAGCAAACGAGGCAGCACAAGTATAACAAAATTGCAAATTCAGCAACCTCCTTTTTGACTTCAGAATTTCAAATGACAAACACAAAGTCAGCGATACTATTTATTCACGATATGTCAAGTGCTGAGGTAGGATTAGTCGCATTGTATAAGTTCTACAGAAGTTCAGGTAAGATAAATTGTTGTTTACTGACGTACACAAACGGAGCTTCTGCATTCGACTGAAAATCTTAGGGACTATTTAAAAATTAAAAACTACGATTTAATTCCATATTTTCACAACTTTGACGGAAAATTTAGGGAAATTAGAGTCGAATATTGAAGAGGTATTATTGAGAGTGTGAGACACAAAACATTCTTTTGGTTTTCCATTTCGTGCATTATAATTCATTAACCACAGTTTCAACAAACAAATGTACACAAATGTTACGAGGTTCATAACAATATTTTTAAAAACACAAAACTCCTATATATTTCGGACCTTACTGGAACATCATCAGGGAGTATATTAAGTGTTATTGTAAAATACAATATTACTTAGAAATATCTGATTACCATGTTGATGTATTTGTCATTTAAAAAAATTTCTTTAATACTCTTAAGGTGGTAAATTTGTTTTGCCTGTTAGGCATTATCGAATTTTATATTTTGCACTGTGTGTATTACAACACAATATCTACCGTTTTAACCAACATGTGTACACAGTTGTCTCTATGTTTCATCATAAATCATAAACATGAAGGATTGGACCCTTTGATCCGTTCCGTCTCCAAAGTTACAGCTGTTCGCGCCAACGCTTCTTCGGTTTTCCAATTGTTCTCCTTCCTTGTGGTCTGTAGTGGTATGATTTCAAAGGGATTCGGTTTTGTGGCATTCTTTGCAAGTGTGAAAACCAGTTCCGTCTGTATTCATTTATCTTGTCTAGTTATGCCTGTAATCCGTAGTACGCGGCGCACGTAGTCATTTGTTTTGTGGTCATAAAGGGTGTAGCCTGCCAGAGGTCTCAGTAACTTCATTTCTGCCGCTTCAATTCTTTGTATTTGTAAGGCTGTTAGAGTCCAATTTTCTGACTCGTATAAAAATGTAGGTAAAACTAGTGTGTTGTATATTTTCAAAATAGTTTCCGTTCTCACTTTCTTAAAAATAGTAAGTGTGCATTACAACACAATATCTACCGTTTTAACCAACATGTGACCACAGTTGTCTCCATGTTTCAAATAATATATTTAAAACGATTGAACTCCTATATCAAGTATTGTATAACAGTTTTTTTTATACAATTACAGTTAATGTACGTCTTGATGATGGACCCGTAAGGTCCGCGACATGGAGGAGTTTAATGTTTTTAAAAGTATCATTATTAACATAACAGTTGTGTGCATTTGTTAGTTAAAACTGTACACAAAATATTATAATATTTTAGAAAATTTTAACGTCTATACTTCTTTCCCACAACATTCAGACCGGCTATAATACCCACCTAGCCTCCTATTCAGTTGGTAACAGGGTTCGTACCCGGGGGGTAAAGCGGATGGGACGTGAAGCTAAACACTCACCCCTGTGTATTTTCGAGATTAAGAATGAGTAAAGCTACACCTCCACACACACACCCATACGTCTACACTGTTTTAATAGGGACGAATTTTACTTGTTACACAGATAGCTGAGCAATAGACCCACAGAAAAAGAGATCAGGATAATTAATAAGCCACACAAATAATCTCACTTTTAACCTTTCGGCGCCGGAATTATTTTTTTTTTAAATTTTAGCACATCCTGTATATAAAATGTGAATAAAACAGGAACCAAATAAGTTAGAATTGTGAAACAAACTGCAATTTGAAGGGGAAAAAACGGAGAGTATATACCATGCTTAAAATATTCAGTACCTGTATTTGTTGAATAAATATATAAAATGCAACGTTTAGAGGTTAGCGGTGCGGTACGACCACTATATGGGTCGTTAGGCGTCAAAGGGTTAAAACTTGTTTCCTTACGTCCCCCTCAGTGGATGTGCAGGACAAACAAAACAAAAGGAGGAAATGAACCTTGCGCGTCGATCTTAGACGGGAGTCAGACAAGGGCGCCAGAAGTACTGTTCCTTTTTTATCTGGCAAGTGAAATATGTGACTAGCTGTCAGATTTGCACTTTGAACCCTGGGCTTTGGCTCTTTATAGTGTATCATATGACGTGGTTCTTTTCACCCTGATGATTTCTGTGGCTTTGCTTTCTAGCTTACAGCTTGGAGAATTATCCCCTGTCAGATATTCTCAACTGCTTATTCATTATAATACCAGCTACTCTCCACCCTGGAGGTTGTATCTTCCACCCGCAAACAGAGGACGCGCCACGCGGTGTTGAAGGGAAACAGCTTGAGATGCAGCCTTCCTTAATGCTAAAGTAACTGTGTACCTAATGGCAGTATCATGTGAACAAAGTCGAAGAAAAATTTCTTATTCAGATTACAGCTAAATCAATTTAGCAGTGCGGTACAACTTCCAACATACAATACGTTACAACACTAATAACTCACATTTATATTGGATTTTTCGTAACCTTAAATATACTCTAAAATTTCAAGACTGTTTCTGTAAAGAGTAACCTGATTATCTCCGAATGAATGAGTATATTTAGGTGCACCGTTGTTTCACCTCCAGAGAAAGTAAAATTCAGTCGCTACACAATAAAATATTACACCATTTAGTATACACTTTAGTAAGTTCGCTGAGTACAACCAACAAGATGCAACGTTTCACAATTTCTTTATTTCTGTAAGATGTTCTACATGTTTCAGACGGGTTTTCAGTCCATCATCAGGAGCTCAAAACTGCACATACAGCGTCAGACCATTGCTACTACCTGCTGCTAGCCTGGCCGGCTGGCCAGGCTAGCAGTAGGTAGCAGTATTGGTCTGACGCTGTATGTGCAGTTTTGAGCTCCTGATGATGGACTGAAAACCCGTCTGAAACATGTAGAGCGTCTTACAGAAATAAATGAATTGAGAAACGTTGCATCTTGTTGGTTGTACTCTGAGAATATATTAGCGATGCACGGAACTATAAATGTTAAAATTTAGTACGTTTTTATATTTCCTACTATACAAAGTACAGTTTATATCCGAAAATTTTCGCCTGTGAAATCTACACCAAACTTTACGCCATTACAATATCAACATTCAGCTGCAGTTTAGCACATAAATTTAGCATCAGACCGCTGAAACTAATCCTGAAATAAAGCAGTGTGTCAGTAAGCCCACAACTTGGAGATGGAAGCACAGTCAACTTTCACGTTTCCACGTAAATCAGCTACAAATCCGATAATGTCAAAAGTAAGATTGGTAAAAATAAACTAAACACTTCGTCGTGGAAGATATGAAGACATGCTGAAGTGGAGGCGTAGCTGAAATCATTCTTAATCTCGACACCAGATTGAGACGGGATTTTATTTACATGTCACGTCCTGTCCACCATCAGGGAAAGATAATGCATTGTCCGTAGAATACGGGGCTTTGTGGGCTCCAGATGAAGTCTGGGCGTTTTGAAGTAGAATGAGTGTCTACACCTGCCGAGAATCGATCGCCCGTTTAGTAGATATTTCCTTTATCTTTTACGAAGACCCTAGTTTGTATGTTACGGAGTAAATTTGTACTTTTCAAATATCGTTCATCACTGGTTTGACGTGATTCTATTCTGCATGATAAAAACAGCATAATAAATGTCTAATTTTGAGGTGTGCCATCTGAGGTGTGCCATCTGAGGTGTGCCATCTGAGGTGTGCCATCTTAGCTGTGTGTTTAAACTATAAGGCGAGGTAAATTCAGTCAAAATCACAACTATGAATATATGGCTAAATTATGGTGTTTATTAGCAATAGAAAACTACACGTTTCGGCCTATAGCGGCCATCATCAGGTTTTGATAACTTTCTTGCTGTAAGAGTTATATATAATATTATATATAGGCCGAAACATGTAGTTTTCTGCTGTTAATAAACACAATCATTTAGCCATATATTCATAGTTGTGTTTTTGACTGAATTTACCTCACACTATACTGAATGTCCATGGTTATCAAAGAATGGGCCGCAAGTTTCCTTAGGTGCGCCGCGAAACCTCGAGTGTTATAGAAGATAAAAGAACCTTATAAATAATTTTGTTTAAAACAAATTTTACTTACACACACGTAGTCCACAGTACGCACAGTATTCGCATCTCCCTAGTGTTACCAACTCAAACGTTCAATGTGCTTGCAAAGAATATTATGCCATTAGCAAACACGTTTGAGAAACACTGATATACACATCGTGAAATTTTCCTTTCTCCAGTGATTTGGTATCCATTTTCGCATTCTAGAAGCAGTGATGTGGATCGCTTTCCCACAAATATTGTGGGCTACGTTGATAGTGCCTGTTGTGAGCTGGAATTTGTCGTACTTCGCTCCACCACGTGCGTCCATCGGACAGGTAGCTGTGTGGAGAAACAGAGCGTTTATCTGCCTGCCCAGATACGATCTAGGGACAATAAGAGCCACGCTATTAGAGGCACCATGGCCAGAAAGCATGCACATAACTCACCAATTAATTCAGCAGGTAAAGCCAGTATTTACTTCATCAAAACAAGGTCGTAATCGGAGTAAATTACAGGAAAACATACATTACCCGCCTGCTGCATATTAGTAACAAAATTACTAAGTTTATATCCTTATTGTTGTTCCGTCCATATCGTGCAATTATTTAATTAGTATACCAACTGATGCACATACATAAAAATTCCACATTAAAACATTAAAATTGCTCCGACATGTTTCGATCCTAAGATCATCATCAGGGAGCTACACTTTCCTCGC
>Ga0123355_10018516_pt1 | contig 11051 bp, 8 predicted proteins | sample TergutEmb28metaG_3_FD_89872 | JGI IMG/M metagenome (GOLD analysis project Ga0123355, IMG submission 89872) | Embiratermes neotenicus P1 segment gut microbial communities from Petit-Saut dam, French Guiana - Emb289 P1 | ecosystem: Host-associated > Arthropoda: Insects > Digestive system > Gut ...
CATCTACACAGAGTGACATAAACCAGGTGTCGCACTGATACAATAATTCTCCTGATGATGGGCACATGGCTGCCCGAACATATAGAGAATAGAAATAAACATACATGAAAAACTGTGCGTCAAGTTGTTTACTTACAAGGTGTTTATTCAGTTTTATATTCTTTATATAATTACCATTGTTCCACTATTTGGCATAATAAACAAGACATCAAAATATGATATTTAACGCATGTAAAAGGGAGGACTCTTCCTTAAACACTGGCCCTTGTACGAAATTTAAGACTACGTGATGATGGCCGTATATTAGAGGCTGAAACATGTTGCAGTAAATATAACGAATACTTGATATTTTTAGCGTTGTGTTGCTAGAGCTTCGTAATCGATACAAATTTGACAAACACAATGGGATAACGATGCGAAAATTATTATTTAACGGCTTTTCCTCAGGCCACGTCGTCTCTCCACGAAATTGTCCATTCGGTTTGGTTCCTTGTACTTGTGACAAATCCATATGATTCTGACGCACGTGTTTTACAGCAAACATGAATATTTTCATAACATTTTTCAGATAGAGTTTACTAAGTAAGATGGGCGCATTTCATTGCGGTAGGCCCCAACGATTAGGAAACTTCTCTTTCTTTCATCCGATAAAGAAAATATAATTCCATTTAGCACACACTTACATAAAATATTAAATAAAAAACACAGAAAGTAATAAAAAGGTAAAGGTAAAGGTAAAGCATTCCCATTACAGGCCTGGAGTGGCCCAGAGGGTTGCAGGAAGTTAAGGTTCCCAGATTTCGTGACAACGGCACGGGATGTTGGTAAGGTTGTCAGCCTTACGCACCGGCCGTCTTTATCTCCAAGAAATGCTCCTGGTACTCATTTCTGTTAGAGGCTGAGTCGACCCCCAGCGCCATAGTGCGATCGGAAGGATTTTATGTCAATGAAAAATCCACTGACACCAGCTGGGATCGAACCAGCGACCCACCGATTTGTAGCACAGTACCTTAACCACTGTGCTACAGCGGTCCCCGTCAAACAAGGTAACAGACTTGGTATAGTGCGCATTACTCCGTATTAGACATTTTTAGATTAGCTTGCACTTTGTGCAAGACGTGCGGACTGGCTAGAAAACGTTTTTGTATCTCCCTAAAAATCGTCAAATAGCCGAAAATGTCTGTGTTGGGGTGTAACATGGAGTAGTGCATTGTTGATATATTTTATTTAATTTTCATGTCATTTTCAAAACTAAATTCTTCCCACTAATAATACAAGGTGGTTCAAGTATGGCCGGGACTGATTTGTGTGTAAACAAGCCGCACAAGTCCCGGTCATATTTGAACCACCTTTTACTTACAAAAAAATTATTCTTTATTGTATTCGTAGGTTACGTTCTCCAAATCGAATGTATCTTATGAAGGAATATAATAAGAATGTTTAGACTAAACTGGAATTATCTGAGTTGTTTATTCTTCTAGTAGCTGATTACAGCTGATGTCAGATTTATAGAAAATAGCTTTACTTTTTTTTTGTGGCAATGTTTGTAGTGTGTACAGCCCTGTGCTCTGGCTGACAGAAGTGGCCTGTTCTTGCAATACCGAACGGTAAAGATCTCGCTGAAGATCCACGTAGGGAAGATCAAAGAGAAAGCGAATTCGATATAGGCTGTGATGAAAGGGAGGGAACCAATCAACATGCTGCTTATTGGTCTTCCTGAAACGGAAAACGACACAACCAGCAGGCAGCAGTTAGTGCCAAAATGTTCTTACACTTAGAGTGGGATTCGACAGTGAGTTCAACTCCACACACGTCATGTCGCCAATTTGTTAAGACAAGCCTATTATGTCATGTAGCCTGTTACAAATTTTGTTTCTCTAAAACCCAAAGGGGCATTCCCAAGACTCTATTCCAGGCCCCATCGCCTTCCAGGCGTCCATGGTGTAATAAGTTTTAATACTTTGACATCCATAGGGCCGTGCATCGTAATACTATTTCTATAGTAAAACCAACTAGATGCACCAATGTATCAAATTTACTTTATTTTTGGAATGACACTGTACATGTTTCGGACGGTCTTTCCGTCCATCATCAGGAATTCAAGACTGTACATACAGCAACAGGCGTATGTCAAACAGATACAGCTGTCTGTTTGCTAGCAAGCGAACAGCAGTATCCTAATATTATTTCTATGGTAAAACCAACAGGTTGCACTAATGTATTAAATATATTTTATTTTGGAATTACACTGTACATGATTCGGACGGTCTTTCCGTCCATCATCAGGAGTTCAAGACAGTACATACAGCAACCAAACAGATACTGCCGACTGCTTCCCGCTAGCAAGCTGACAGCAATATATGTTTGAAAAATGTCTGTTGCTGTATGTACAGTCTTGAACTCCTGATGATGGACGGAAAAATCGTCCGAAACATGTACAGTGTCATTCCAAAAATAAAATAATTTTGATATATTGGTGCATCTAGTTGGTTTTACTATAGAAATAATTTTAACACTTTGTATTTCTTCAATGTAGTTTCCAGCTTGTTATTAAACTTTGTTATCAATTTTGTGAGAGAATTGTTAGTTCTTTCAAAGGAATTCTTTCTTTTTTCTATTTGCCATAAGTTGTGTAAACTTCAGCTTTCCTAAAAAAAAAATTTACTTCCCACGTCCTTAATCTCTCCTTACCTGCATTGCTAATCGCCTGGATTTCATTTCCACATAACAAACCACGTATTGTCGAAGAGAACCGCCCTCTTTTGGGTCATTACGCAACATGAAGCAGCAATATCTTACCGACGTTTCGGGACAACCGATTGGCCCCACCTTTCCAACGGTCATGAATATTTTTTTTTAATTCTTGGCCTTGAATATGGGATAGTTTGTTCCGAAACGTCGGTAAGAAATTACCGCTACTTACCGCTTTAATAACCCAGAAAGGCGCAGTTCTCATCTATTTCGTGGCGGAAGCCAGCAATCATGCACGTATTGTCCAAGTTACGTGAATGTTAACCTAGAATCTCTTTGTAACAGTCACGTAAATATTTCTTCAGGCACTTCTATAGATTTCTGTACCAAATGTGACATGGCAGACTCGTCTTCTACAGAGGCAGTTAAAAACAATGCATATATTAACCTGACCCTTATCATAAGGAATGTGGAATTCTCAGCTTCACGTTGCATAAGACTGCCTCATTAAGCTGAGGGTAGATGAGAATATACCTGTACTGAATAAGTGCTTGTTTTATAGTTTTATAATATAAAAGGTAAAGGTTAAGTGATCCCGTTACAGGCCCGGTGTGGCCCAGAAGGTGGGTAGAGGTATAGCTCTACTCTTCCATTACCGCGGCACTAGAAGGGGGTGAGTGGTCAGCAGCACGCCCCGGCCGCACTTTACCCCCGGAAAGACCCGGTACCCATTTTATGTGAGACTGGGTGGGCCCCAGGGCCGGTCTGGACGGGCAGAAAAACTCGTCCCCACTGGGATTCGATCCCGGACCGTCCAGCCCATAGTCGGCCGCTATACCGACTGAGCTACCGGGCCCACAAGTTTTGTAATATATTTTTACTATATTCATATTATGCAATGTTGAAAGAAAAGACGTTATTATAAGCTTCTAGAAAAAAAAGATATCTTGTTGACTAATAATAAACTTCGTGTATTGTATCATAGCATGCACATTGTATTGTCCCCTCGATAAAGACTTACGACCTGATGATGGCCTAGTGAAGAGAGCCGAAACATGTAGTCACTTGTAAAATAAATCGTACATGCTCTATAAATCTTATTGTAGCCCGTACACTTTTGTAGAATCACTTCATTTTATCAACCAACAAATGCACATATAATTTCACATAAACCACTTTTAAAACACTTTAAAACACTCCGACAGGTTTCGATCTTGTCAGATCATCATCAGGGAGCTTTGTTCGTTGCTAAAGTTATATTTCAGTACTCACAATTCAATTCGTATTTGCAAACGAGGTGTTGTGGCAGCATATCGTGTTGTGTGGGAATGCGTTGTGGAGCAGTGGCTAGGTGTGCGTCGTACGAAGCACACCTAGCACTAGTGCCTCAGCCTGCATACGGATACCACACCACCACAACCAAACCACAACGTAACACCAACACACATCGAACCAGAGCAATACAACCCACGAAATAACTCAACAAATAAGTCGCAAGCTCCTGAGGATTAGTGTATTAACATCCGAAAGATGTTGAGCATTAAATAATGAAATAATAAAGCAAGTGACATCAAGTTGGTCTCTCTTTATTCAACTATCAGAAATAACGAAGTTGGTAAAAGAAAAGAAGGGAGAAAATTGTTTAATGATGTACGTCGATTTACCTTCGGGGAAATTAGAATACTGGATAAACCACAGGCGGAGGTAGGACCAATCAGCCGGGAATCGAAGCAGTTTCTCTGACCTCCAGACATCAGCCAAGCTGCTGCAATGGCTAGGCTGTCGCGGCCCCATCTAGAGCCTAGGTTTAACGAAACCCGGAATATTGCCTCGATTTCCTGAAGTGTCACTCCTGATGTAAAAATTGATTAATTATTACTCTTCCTTAGCATTTCCTGGTCGATACTAGAGACTTTACTACTGAGGGAATCCCTTTTGCTTGTCAGAAAGATTAACGATGTCCTGATGCCAAAATTAGTTCCTAGTCAGAATGGGCCAAGAATGTTTACCAGGTCTGGCTGAATCCTGCATCGAATAAATCTGCAGCTTGGCAGAACACAGGAATTGAATGATCTGCATTACTCCTGCTCTTAAATTACGGTTTTTGCCATGCAGTCTGCTCTTAGACTCAGTAAACTTCACGTTGTAAGCTACAGCAGTGCAAGTAGTAGCTGAGTTTAATTAACGTTCATAGCTGCGTGCACCGCTAATATATTCGCAGAGTACAACCAACAAGATGCGACGTTTCACAATTTATTTATTTCTGTAAGACGCTCTACATGTTTCAGACGGGTTTTCCGCCCATCATCAGGAGCTCAAAACTGCATATAAAGCGTCAGGCATTTCTCAGGCCATTATTGCTACCTGCTGCTAGTCTGGACGTGATGGAACGTCTCGTCCAGGCTAGCAGCAGGTAGCAGTAATGGTCTGACAAATGCCTGACGCTGTATGTGCAGTTTTCAGCTACTGATGACGAAAGAAAAAACCGTCTGAAACATGTAGAGCGTCTTACAGAAATAAATAAATTGTGAAACTTCGCATCTTATTGGTTGTACTCTGCGAATAGCTGAGTCTCTTTTCACTGGACATGCATATGTGACTGCAATGTACTGCAGGTTTCTAATGTGTCATTTACAGCCAAAAATGCGCAGTTGCCAATTGTAGAGATACTCTGAGAAAGGTGGGTTCAGCACACGCGTATCCATAATGTTATCGGTTTGGGGACTAGACAGATTCTAAGTACGTAGCAAATATGTTTGAATTTGTCCCTGTCTGTTCACACAAAAGGAGAGGACTCTTTTTCGAATACACAATTTTATACAAGCTCTGTGTTTCAACCTTCAGTGACAGTGGCATATCTAAGTACCGTTTGCATTACTATCCTTTCATGTTCCCTAGCAAATTATGTTACTCCTTTGATCCATGCTTCTCACATCCAATTTCTCTAACATATTTTATATCAAGAATGTGTTCCCCTATGTTAGTGTTGTCCGACAAAGTGTTATATCAAGAATGTGTTCCTTTATGCTAGTGTTGTCCGACAAAGTGTTATATCAAGAATGTGTTCCTTAATGTTAGAGTTGTCCGACAAAGTGTTATATCAAGAACGTGTTCCTTTATGCTAGTGTTGTCCGACAAAGTGTTATATCAAGAATGTGTTCCTTAATGTTAGTGTTGTCCCTCAATACGCCGCCTGCAAGCCGAAATGTGTAGCAGAAATTATTACGATATAATATATATAGTTATTAATGAACATAAGTGCAATTAAACAACCAACTAGATGCAACAATAACAAATTTTTATTAATAATTACAATCAACTCAACATGTTTCGGGCGATAATTTCGCCCATCCTCAGTAATCATTAATAAACCGTTATTGTTGCATCTAGTTGATTTTTGTTTTATTGTATCAGTGCTGCACTGTCACATTAACATCAGATTTATAAGCGCAATTATTTAAAAAAAATGTTCAACTATTGCACGGAGCATGTAAAACGTGAAATTCATGTTATGGAAGCAGAATATTTGGAAGGAAGGACGGAAAAGAACAAATGACTGTGTCATCTGATGACGGCAAATCGGTCAACTGAGAAATGAAGAACAAGAAATCTGTACCCTTGTTTTACAGATGGGAATAAATACTGCACCAAGCCATTCAAATTTATAATTTTGTAATTATTGAAATGCATAACTGGAAAAACATATTTCATAATTTATGCCAATCTTGCCGTTAACATTGTCTCTAAAGTAATAATACTAGACATGGGACATCGAAGTGCGTTTAAAATAAAGGTCCTTTCCCGTTATTTCAATAAATATACCGTGCATGTTACATTATTATTATTATTATTTATTTTAACCAACAAATGCACAATTCTATCATAACACTATATATCACAACTGTCTGTTTGTGCAATCTACACTGCTACATGTTTCGACACTGGTGTCACCACCACACAGTGTACACAACCAATGTGCCTTGCTAAGTTACATTCGTTCTTCAAATTGCAGCTGTTGAAAATCCACGCCAGACCAGCACAGTACTAACATAAACAAAGGAATTGTTTATGCAAACACAACCATATACTGATTACACGAGAAACTGTAACACTGAAAAGATTTTATTCTATTTTATTTTAAAATATTTTAACATTTAAAAAAAATGATAAAATCGTGAATTCAACAGCTACAATCTGAGAACTATGAGTTGTACAAGTTTGAGGTGAAATATCTTAATATTACAAATTGTATTATCAACAGTTGCAATTTGAAGAACGTGCGTTACTTGGCAAGGTTTTGGTTGTACACTGTCTGATGATGACACGAAAGTGTCGAAACATGTAGCAGTGTAGATTGCACATAGGGCTGTCAGACAGTCCACGATGTAGGAGGTGCGGAGCAGAGGAAGAAACCTCTGTCCACATTCTTTTTGAGTGTGAAGCTTTGGTTTCACTCAGACATGTGTATCTGGGGCCCTTCTTCCTGGAGCCAGAGGACATAAAGAGTGTAAGTCTGGGGGCCATCTGGAAGTTTAGTAAAGCAACAGGGCTCTCATAAATCGATATGGGGCACAAAGCGTCCGTCAATTAAGGCCTAGGTGCATTGGGACCGTGAGGTCTTGAACCCAATCGCAATAAATAAATAAATAAATACATAAATCAATCAATCAATCAATCAGTCAGTCAGTCAATCAATCAATCGACCGACCATCAATCAATCAATCAACCAACCACTCAATCAACCGATCAATCCATCAATCAATCATCCAAACAAACAAACAACCGACCGACCAATAGACCGGCCGGCCGGCCGGCCAATCAATCAATCAATCAATCAATCAATCAATCAATCAATCAATCAATCAAACAACCAATCAAAGAACCAAACAACCGACTAACCAAACAATCGACCAATAAATCAATCAATCAATCAATAAATCAATCAAACAAACAAACAACCAATCAAACAACCAACCAACCGACTAACCAAACAATCGACCAATCAATCAGTCAATTAATCAATCAAATATATTATACAAACAGACTGTTGTGATATATACCGCTATGATATAATTGTGCATTTTTTTGTTATAATACAAAATAAAAATTACTTGCTTGTGTTGCAGGAACTGCACACAGTCCACCGTATATATATATATATATATATATATATATATATATATATATATATATCTTACTCTGTGCAGACATTTAGAACCACAGCAATAAATAAAGACACACTCCGAACAAGTCTCACACACACACACACACACACAGTGCAATATCCAGTTAGCTCTGGCCGGTTTGTTGTTATAACATAAATTGTTACTGCCATAAAGTTTTATACTAGTCACTCTAGTATAGTTTTCATAACGATATAGTTCGCTGTTACTATTTTTCGTAAGTTCGTAATATGGCAGTATATTGCAGGCACCGCTATTTCTTCCCGGTCGCTTTTACGCTGCAGGAAGAACGCCGGATATCCCACTGCAGTGGCAACCATGCGGAAGAAAATTCCGCAGGAAGAATTCGACCGTACAGGAGGAAAACTTTTCTAAAAGACCAGAAGTTGTTGCAGGAAGAAATATGGATGTAAAAAAGGAAGAAATATAAAATAGGAATAGCATGGATAAGTAAGCTTAGGGTTTGGTAAAGGCGCTTTAAACAAGGGACAGAAGAAGGGTAAAACGGTAGAAGATAAAGAAGAAAGGAGGGGGTGGTTGGGGAGAAGAAACAAGGACAAAAACAAAGCGAAAGGAAGGACACGGCTTGAAATTAAAGGTATAAAGAGAATATATAAATATAGATACAAATATATATAAGGGAATAAAAATTGAGTTCCCTGTTATGTTTAACTTTCTCATGTCGGCTGACATGTTCTATCCCTTCCCAGACACATCCTCTGCTATAATCCATACCGATGATTCCAGAAAATTGTGACCTTTGTTATACACTCATCACATCTGTACGTGTACTCTCTTAACTCGATTATTTTCATGGACCCCCCCCCCACCCCCCACCACGTGTGGCCAACACTCACTCATCTGCCTACGAAGTTTCCTTCTTCTTTCAAAATCCAAATATTTACTAAGCCTTCACATTAGACTTTCTACAAAATGGCCTGAGTAAGCGGGGTTCAACTGCTAAAGGAAGAACTTAATTCATTATGATTCATTTTAGTATTATCCTACAATGTAAGCTTATGCCTAGTTCTTTAGTTATTTTATCCAAAATTTAGTATGCTTTTATAATCTCCCCATTCTTACTAAAAGCTCTTCCTCCCTCATTTTATTATTTTAAACACATTTCGTTCTTAGTAGCATGCCAATCACGAATTTACTTTAGCTTTAGCCTGCAGTCCGGACACTACTCCATCCTAACCGCACCTAACCTCCAACCTACAGCAAACCAAGAACGAAACGACCAGTGTGGTAATCAACATTACAGTCGTGAGCCCCTGATGATGGGCATAGTAGTGCCCGAAACATGTTGAGCCTATAAGAAGTACAATAAAAAATTAGTGGCATCTAGTTGGTTTTTATTCTTCGGTATAGACCAGTATTCAACGTGGACCTCAAGAGCACATGTCTAGAACATACTAATATCGAAAACTTGTCTTATGTTCGCCCCCAAAGTTTATGAAAAAAATTTCCATTTTGGCGACAGACTTGCTCTTCCTACATTTCCACAGTTATCGAAGGCGACATGCATTCATTAGACTCTAAACATGAATCACTTTTTAAAAGTTCGTTCCTATGCTAAAACAGGCCGCGTGTCTTATGAAGTTTTAACCTTTTGAAATATATTAAAAACCAAATTTATGGCCTGCATTAGCTATGTGGTTAAATCTAAGGGAAAACTACTCAGTTCCTACATTCGGGGCATAGCTTTGTATGGAGCTGAAACTTTGACGCTTCGGAAAGTAGATCAGAAATGTCTGGGAAGTTTTGAAATGTGGTGCTGGAGAAGAGTGGAGGAGATCATTTGGACCGATAGTGTGAGAAATAAAGAAGTATTACATACAGTAAAGGAGGAAAGGAATAACCTACATAAAATAAAACGGGGGAAGGATAACTGGATTGGTTACGTCTTGCGTAGGAACTGCCTTATAAAATAAATTATTGAAGGAAAATATAGAAAGAGGGCTAGAAATGATGAGAAGACGAGGAGGAAGAGGTAAGCAGCTATTGGATTATCTTAAGGAGAGGAAGGAATACTGGAAATTGAAAGGTGAAGCACTAGATCGCAGTTTGTGGAGACCTCGCTCTGGAAGAAGCTATGGACATGTCGTACGACACTGTGGAATTAAAGGTAAAGTGATCCCGTTACAGGCCCGGTGTGGCCCAGAGGGTGGGTAGTGGTATAGCTCTACTCTTTCTTAGCCACGGCACTAGAAGGGGGTGAGTGGTCAGCAGCACGCCCCGGCCGCATTTTACCCAGGGAAAGAACCGGTACCCATTTTAAAGGAGGCTGAGTGGGCCCCAGGGTCGGTCTGGACGGGCGGAAAATCTTGTCCCCAGACTATGGAATTACTAAACGAATTAATTAGAAGGACATATTCCGGTTTGCCAGAACAAACGCGTCTCCATGAACTCCTTTAAGTGTGCAACTAATGTACTTCTATTCTTCGTAGGTTTCGACAAAATAATAACTCTGGTTATTGATTAAAGGTTCTGAAAACTTAACTATATGAAAGCTGTATAATCAATAGATATGGAGCTCCGTCACAGTGACGTCTGTGTCAGTACAGGGTCATGTGACTGGCTAAAAGCTGTCTAAATTATAAAGAATTGAATTAAATTCAAGATTTAAGCCCATAAAAGCTAAATGTATCGCATTAGAGCCAACTGTAAACCTATTACACTTTTTCTCAAGCTCCAACTGTTGACAGGGATGAGTGGTTTGCGTCAGACTCCGGTCACTTTATCTCCGGAAGAGAAGCCACAAATACAAATTGGATAAGAGGATGGGTAGTTTCGAAGCCGTTCACGATCCCATAAATATTTGGACATCCCTTGACCAACCGTGGGGACCGTTAGTGTTTTAGTATTGACTTAGCCACGACATATAGAAAGAACTGTCAAAAGTTTAGCCATACAATCTTCATGTTTGTACCGTGCACCAGTGACGATTAAATCACTTTATTATCCAACAGATGCCAAATATATAATTGGTAGATACAATTAGAATTATTATAGACTGTGCAGTACACACACACACTCACACACACATCACACACACACACACACTCACACTCACACTCACACACACACCCACACTCACACTCACACACACACTCGCACACACACTCGCACACACTCTCACTCACACACACTCTCACTCACACACACTCACACACA
>Ga0123355_10018517_pt1 | contig 11051 bp, 3 predicted proteins | sample TergutEmb28metaG_3_FD_89872 | JGI IMG/M metagenome (GOLD analysis project Ga0123355, IMG submission 89872) | Embiratermes neotenicus P1 segment gut microbial communities from Petit-Saut dam, French Guiana - Emb289 P1 | ecosystem: Host-associated > Arthropoda: Insects > Digestive system > Gut ...
GTCGCGCCATTATCAAAATAAATCATACTATAAAAAACCTCCCGCTTTTTCATAGTATGCAACGGGAGAAGTTTTGGTTTCCGGTTTTTGTGGTGCTATAATTAAGAATTGCAAAATTGTTGTGAATATGATACAATCTTCCAGACAAAATGTTTTTTGTGGGGCAAAAAAGAAGGAGAGAGCGAAAACATTTGATTGAAACATTGAACCGTAAAGTGATCAAGCTAGAGAAGAATCGTGAAAAAATTGAACAGCCGAAACAATTGACTTTAGATGAACGCGTTGAGAGGGCAAAGCACTCTGAACTGGAGAGAGACAAATTGATTTCGGAATATGTTCCGTTTTTGCGTGCAATGGTTGCCAAACATTCCCCTCGCCATTATGATGTGCATTTGCGTGAAGATTTATTTAGCGCGGCGCTGCTGGGCTTTGATGAAGCTTTGCAGAACTATGATATTGGAAAGGGTCGTTTTCTCACGTTTGCTACGCGTGTCGTCAGTTTTCGTATCATTGATCAGACCCGTAAAATAAAAAGGACGGAAGGAAAAACGATTTCACTGAACGATACGGATCAGGAAACAGCATCCTCTTCGCTCGTTGAAATCAATAAAGTTTCTCAAAGCAATTATGAGGCGCTGACCAGGAGAGAAGCGCTGGAAGAAGAGATTGAACAATTTAAAGAAGAACTGTTGCAGTGGCAAAGCACCATGGAGGATCTTGTAAAAGCTTCTCCAAAGCATCAAAAATTGCGTGAGATATGCAAGGAGATCACTTCGGCAGTGATGCAAAACCCGGAAATTATACAAACGATGCAACAAAAAAAATACTATCCTGTAAAAAAAATAGAAATACTTACCGGATTACCCCGAAAAACGATCGAGCGTACACGTATGTTTATAATAGCGTCAATCATCATCAAGACAGGTGATTATCGTTTTCTGCAAGATTACGTTGGCGAAGAAGGGAGAATATAATGAAAAAAGCAATTATATTCAGCCACGAACGCGGAGGATCTGTTGTCATGGCCAACGACGGAACATTTCATTTCGTCAAAGGGCATTCGTTGAAACCCATAGGGACAGAGATCGAGATGGAAGTCAAGTCGATCCCACGCGTTAATTTTAGAAGAATAGCAACTGTTGCGGCGTGCTTTATCGTGGCAATCACGATTGGTGGTTACGCTTGGCTTTTGAATTCAATCAATTATATGGTCTATATAGATATCAACCCGAGTGTTAAAATGCAGTTCAATGCGCTTGAAAGACTGAGCAACGTCAGATTGCTTCATGAAGACAGCACGAATCTGCTGGACGACGTCGCGTTGCGTGGCAACATGGAAACCGCAAGCGTGCAACTGATTCATGCGGCGGTGCAAAGAGGCTATCTGGATCCGGAAGCGGATGCCCCGATGGCGGTGATTTCAGTATTTGCGGCAAGCAGCAGATGTGCGGAAGAAAGAGTCGCAACCATTCAATCGATGCTGGAAGAGCATGGATTGAACGATATTGTTGCGGTGACATGCATTGACGCAGACCTGCGCGATAGAGCCCTTGAAATCGGCGTATCCCCCGGGAGATTAAAGATTGCGGAAGAACTCGCATCCTTGCTCGGACAAGATGCATCGATTGAAGAGTTATTGCAAAGGCCTATTCAAAACTTGATCGCAGCCACAAACGAGGCCGAGCATATGAACATTGCTTCAACGGATGAGCCACCGGCAGCCACAAACGAGCCTACAACCGAAAACAACGAACCGGCCGGCACGACACAAGGCTCTCAGGGCGCAAGCGGCGCAGCACCGACAGCGCCGACTGTAACAATATCCGAACCGCAAGTTCCTGAAGCGGAGGCCGTAAACAATGAATTATCGGATGTATCGGATGAGCCTCAGAATGAAACCGAGGAATCACCGGCCATAGGCGAAGAACTTTTCGCTGTCGGAAATCAACCGCCTGAAGAGGATGAGATCGTCGATGATGTTGTCGATGACACGGCCACAGAAGACAATCGGGATGCCAATGTTTCCGGTGGAGGAAATCAAAATTCCGGTGGACCAGATCAAGGCTCCGGTAGTTCCGGCCCGGGAAGTCAGCGCCCCGGCGGCAGTGGAGAACCTACTTGTGCAACCCACGGCCATATTTATCTATTTATCTCTACAGCGCCGACCTGCACAGCAGACGGATACATCAAAGTGACATGTGACCGCTGCGATTACGTAAGGATTGAAGCAGGCGAGCCTGCAACCGGACATGTCTACGGACCGCCGGCAACTTGTACAGACCCTCAGATTTGCTTGGTTTGTGAGTATGAGTTGGCACCTGCCCTTGGCCATGATTGGACACAAGTCAGATACATAAAACCGACTTTCGGTACCGATGGATATTGGATTTATCAATGCTCGCGTTGCAAAGAAACCAAAACAGTGACAGACTATGGCTCCGAGCTCGGACAAAATTTCATCTCTATTGTTACTACGGTCAAAAGCAATGTTCCTGAGCCGTGTGGAACGTTACACAACATAACGGTTCAACTTACCGTCCATTGGACGAATAGCAGTGGCATTATGTTTTCAGGCTCCGGAATTGTTCAACAATACAACTCGGGCGACATTATCGTAGAACATTTTGCAGTGAATGTGTCCGTTCATGGAAACGCAACCGGAGATGTAACGATTAACAGCGTTACACCGCTGAGACGAAATTAATAAGGGATTTATAATATCTGAAACAGAAAATTTCATAGGAAAAACGATAGAAGCTGTGCATCGCGCAGCTTCTTTTTATGACCTTTTATGATCTTTTTTTGTATCTTCCGGCCATCACCAAAAACTTTTTTAAACTTCTTCAATATTACCCCCAAAACGATGTGTATCTCATCGTAATAATGCAATTAGAGTAAGACGATAAGGCATTACAACTTTTGGTAGAATGTTGTAAACAATATGCCCAAGTCAATACCCCCGCTATGCCTGTGGCGTTTTTTTGCTGCTCCCGAAAGATTTTCAAAACATAAGGGAGCGGTAAAATTATGCAACAAAGTTGGAAAATCAAAAAGGAGAGTGCTTTTATAATGAAAAGGAAAAACAAACTCAGAAGAATTCTGGCGTTCGTTCTCGCGTTTACAGTGATGATGAGCGGCACAAGTCTGGCAATGAGTGACTATTCCGATGCCTTTGACGGATCGGGAGGAAGTGACTATTCAGATTCGATTCATGAATCGAATGGAAATGACGATTCCGGTACATTTACCGAGTCGGAAGGGCCGGAAGGAAATGATGATTCCGGGACACTGAACGAATCGGAAGAAAGTGACTACTCCGACATACCGAACGAATCAGAAGGAAACGACGTGTATGAAGGGGAAGATACATCCTATTTTGAAGAAGAGGAAGAATTAAGCTCTTCTCCCCAACCAGAAATAATAGGTATAACCCCGCACACCACAAGAATTGTGACAATTTATCACGGTGGCGGCGGATTTCTACAAGGCAATATCGCCAATGAATCTTATGAATTTGAAATTACAGATGGCCAGTCGTTTTTTGGCGCAGGGCATCTTTTATCATTTAGTGAAGTTCCAAATGGCAGATTGGTTGACTGGATGGTCACCGAGGTCACCTATTCCGGCCCCGGTATTCTTCCGGTTGTGGATGAGCCGTTTTCAGTAACGGATCCCATTACAGCAGGAGATATCACGGTTGTAGGGGATTGGGTGTTCTTAAGAACCGTGACATTCGACCTCAACGGCGGAAACATTGGTGGCTCAACGGTCAATCCGACAGCACAAGTTTGGGACAGAGAATCGATCAATTCGACGACGGATCCGGTCGCTGTGATGCCGGAGAATCCTGTAATGACAGGAGATGGAGCGCCGGAGTTTAGCCACTGGGTGGTTACTTCAGCTACCGGAGACGATGGTCCACAGGCCGGGCAGACTTTTACAAGTGCCACGGAAATTGATGGCAGTAACGTTACCGTTCAGGCGGTATGGAATGTGGACAGAACGATCACATTCAACTTGGCCGGTGGAACGATTGGCGGAAGTTCGACGACTCCACCTGTGATCGTTCGTGAAGGACAGTCAATCAACCAAGCGTCGGGCGCGGTTATGCCGGCAAACCCGATCCGTGAGGTAAATAACGTTGCAACACATCAGTTTGCCCGTTGGGAAGTTTCCGTATCCCCGGATGGTGTTACGCCGAATGTAGGAGACCCCTTTGCAGGCGGAACTGAAGTAAGCGGCGGTGACATCACTGTTACGGCGATCTGGACACCATACAGAACAGTAACTTTTAACCTTGGCGGTGGATACTATTTGGAGTTTTGTGAAATTGCCCAGGATGATGTAGAGAATTTCAATCCGGTGACACGTCGTGTTCTGGATGGAGCGGTTGTTGGCACTGCAAACATGCCACCGGCTCCGACACATCCGGAGGAACGTATATTCAGCCACTGGGAGGTAACAACCTCACCGGAGGGCGCTAGTCCAAATGTAGGGCATACACTTGCGGCAACCGGAAATGCCAACCAAATCAGAGGTGGCGATATTACGGTTACGGCGATGTGGAGAGCAGATCGAACGATCTCCTTTAACCCGGGCGCGAATGACGCAATCATCCCCGGAGAGGTACCTGCAGTAACACCCGGTGCCATTGTAACACGTACGGTGCAAAATCAGACTGCACTCAATAATCCTGCAAACAGCCACAGTATGCCGCAAAGGCCTACACGTGATGGATGGACCTTCCTTTACTGGCGGGTTACAACATCTCCGGCCGGTGTTACGCCAAATAACAACACAGCGTTTACAGAAGCGATCGCTGTTACAGGTGGTAACATTACGGTTACTGCGCAATGGCGTGAAACCAGAACGATTACCTTTAATCCGGGTGCTTCCAACGCAACCATCCCCGGAGCGGCTGCCGGAGCGAACGTAACGCGTGACATTGCAAACGCAACCGCAATCACCAACGCTTGGAATAGGGACGCTGCCGGTGCGCAGCTGACGATACCGGGCAACCCCACTCGCCCCGGACATATATTTATGGGTTGGAGGGTCACAGAATCCCCAACCGGCGTTACACCGGATGTAGATCCGAATGAAGCATTTACAGATGGAACCATTGTGACGGGCGGTAACATTACCGTTACGGCGCTATGGGGTGAAGCGCGTACGATCACATTTACAAATCCGTATGGAAATGGATATATTGGTGGTCAACCGGGTCCTGTGACACGCGTTGTTGCAGATGGCACGTACATCAATGCAGAATTTAATGAAGGCGAGATGCCTTGGGGTGCCAACAGGCCGGGATATACATTCCTGCGCTGGGAGGTCATGACTTCTCCGGCCGGCGTAACGCCGAACGTGAATCAGCCTTTATGGGGCAACACACCTGTCAGCGGTGGCAACATCACCGTTCGTCCGGTATTTACCGTTCTTTCAGTGAGATTTGATCTCGCCGGCGGAAACATTGGCGGCAACGAAAATGACGTACTCGTTCCGGTTGATGCTTGGTCATCGATTGCCGAGACATTTGCAAATGGCAACCCCAACAGTGTGATGCCGCCCAACCCCGTACGTCATCTTCCGGATCCCGATAACAGAGCGATGGGCTTCGTAGGGTGGCAGATTATCGAATCGCACGGAGGCGCAAGGCCATATATCGGCACCTTCTTTGACGAGAATTCGATTGTTGCAAACGGTACCGTTGTTGTTACAGCGCTATGGTCGCATCCGGATGGAGTCAATCCAATCGTAGGCTTGCTCTTTGAGGAAAGATTTGAAGGCAACCACATCCGGGACTACATCGTTCGAGTTCAGCTCAATGAAACGCTTAACAACACGCCAACTTCTATGATACCGGCTATGCCGACCGTTCACCAGGGACGTGAGTTTAGAGGTTGGGTTGTAAGAGATCCGCTGGCCAATCCATCTCTGACCGCGGGAGCGCCGTTCACCGGCGACGAAGTGATTACGTCAGGCGTTAGGCCGAGTGCGATTATGGAAACCAGCTGGTCGCAGCGAGTCACATTCCTGCCCAATTTTTCAAATCCGTCACACACTGATCCAGTCACACGTATGGTACTGGCATCGAATGGACGAATGGTAGATGCGGATCGCCCGACAGATTTACCACCGGCGACGCACCCGCCTGCAGTGGCTATGCCGGATGCAAATACGATATGGGGCGACAGAGCTGCTGCCGGTTATGTATTTGACGGCTGGCGTGTTACGATTGGTTGTGGCACGACCGGCGCGGATGCCATTGCCGTTAACAGTACATTTACCGCAACGACACATGTTCCGTTCTTCAGTGGAGACATCACGGTTGAAGCGACATGGAGACCACTAGCACGTGTAACCTTTGATTATAATCCGACACTAGGCACAAGCGCGCCTCACCCGAGTTGGCTGAATCCGACTCCAAATGTTTCGATTCCGGTGTTGGCTACGCCGGTTGCCAATGTCAACACGGTTGGCGCGACACGCTTTAACGCGCGAACTCCGGCAATCAATACCAACCATGGAAACCACGGTTATATATTCCTGAACTGGCGTGTTTCAGGTGTTGGTACACGTTTCGATGCGGCCACACCTATATTGGTCGGCGGCGTGGAGCCTGTTTTAACCGGGCCGGAAGCGAGTCAAGTGAGACCAATACTTGCTGCAACAACGACTGTAACCGGTGGTAACATTACGGTAGCGGCACAATGGCAGCGTTTATCAAGAGTCAGCTTTGTGCATGACCATCCATATACCAATGCCAACTTCACAGACGTGAACAACGTCTGGGTTCAAATGAACCCAGCTACAAATCAAGCAGCAGCTCGCCACACAGTTGGCGCAGCGAACATGCCAAATGTGTCAACGACCGCAGACCACTACGGTTATGTGTTTGAGGGCTGGCGTGTTACATCGGCAACGCAACACACAACAGGGGTAAGACCACCCGTCACGGTTGGTGGCGTTGCGCCTGTTCTCACCGGACCTGTCGCGGATCAAGTGAGGCCGACATTGACGGCAACAACGCAAGTAATCGGTGGCGACATTACGGTAACAGGACAATGGCGCAGACTCGCGACTGTAACCTTTGAATCCGAAGGCAATGGCTTTGAGACTCCTTCTCCTGTAACCCGCAGAGTTCAGCCAATCGACGACACCGTAGGCACTCCGAATATACCACATCCGGGCACACTACCTGCAAGAGGCTTCATTAACTGGAGAGTTACATCGGTCTATCCGTTTGAATCCGGTGGGGAAGTCCTCGTGAATGGCGTTCCGGCTGTGATTGGTGCCACATTCACAGGAGCAATGCCTGTGGTTGGAGGCAATATCACCGTTACGGCTGCGTTCCAAGGCGTGAACAGAAACGTAACCTTTGACCCTGTCAACGGAACATGGGGCGTAGGAGGCAATTCGGATCCGCAAACCTTCGTATTTGAAGACGGAGCTCCGCTGACCGAGTCGCTTTTAAACCTTTCTCCTGTACCTCCGGCCGGTTACTTCTTTGACAGATGGATCGTAACAAACCACACGAATCCGGGAACCCCGGCAGTTGGAGACTTACTTTATATCGGTACGATTGTTTCGGGTGGTAACGTTTGGGTTACGGCAGAATATCTGCCGCTAAGAACAATCACCGTGCTTCTGGATGGCGGGCTTGTTGACGGGCTTACGACGCATCCGAACATTCAAGTGGCAGATGGCAGATCACTCAATGATCCAAACATGCCCGGAATGCCGGATATTCCTGAGCCGGGCCCAACAAGAACAGGGCAGATCTTCACACATTGGGAAGTAACCGCTCGTACAGATACGACCACTTCACCGGCGATTGGCGTTACATTTGACGGTGATACCATTGTAAGCGGTGGTAACATTACGATTACAGCACGCTGGCATGCGGCACGAACCGTAACGTTTGACCTGGCCGGCGGAAATATAGATGGGAATACAGCCAATGTACTGCGCAATGTTGCAGATGGCATGTCACTGACCCATCCAAACATGCCGGGTATGCCGGATGATCCGGAGTGGTTCGGGCGTGTATTCCTGGGCTGGGAAGTTGTTTCCCGTACGGGAACCGGTTCACCGGTTCTTGGAGCTGACTTTGACGGTGACACCATTGTAAGCGGTGGTAATGTTACGGTTCGAGCGCAGTGGCAGATCCCCGTAGGCCATTTATCCGGCCATGTTTTAAGAGCGGACGATCAAACCACTCCGATACCGGGCGCTGACGTCTTTGTTATGAATGCAAGCGGTAACATCGTGGCCACTGCAATTGCAGGTGCTGACGGCGAGTTCACAATAACCGGCTTAGCACCCGGCACGTACACCGTGTTTGCTTCGGCGACAGGGTTTAATACAAACTTCTCTGTTCCGAACCCGGTTGTCCTGACGGCGACCGCAGGTGCAGTTGCGAATGTGTATCTGGACGAAGGCCCATATAGCCATCTGTTGCTTGTAGACGTGTTGAGAAACAACGATGTAGGTCCACAGACACGTATAACAGGCGCTGCTGCAAGTTTTGAAGGCACAGGGCTAACCAACCCTGCAAGCGCAAACCATTTCTGGGCATTGCCCATGACTGCACCAGGTGTTGGTAACGTAACAGCCTCGGCAATCGGTTATCAAACCGGAAGCGTGAATTTGGCGGCATCCGACTGGATTGGGCCTGTTGTCTTTGTGCAAATCGTGCTTGCGCAAGAGCCGGAGGTGGAGGTGACCTTCATCCCGGTTGCAAACGGCACATTGGCCGGAGGCACTCCGAATGTAGTGGCACAGCTTCCATGGAACGGCGGCGTACTGACAACAGCACAAATTCCGACGCCGCAACCGAACAATGGTTTCGAATTCCAAGGTTGGTTCACAGCAGCAACAGGAGGCACAGCGTTTGACTTTGCCGCGACGATCACGACCGATACAAATGTATACGCACGCTTCGCGCCAAAAGTAGAAGTGACCTTCATTCCGGTTGCAAACGGCACATTGGCCGGTGGCACTCCGAATGTAGTGGTCGAGCTTCCTTGGGACGGCGGCGTGTTGACAACAGCACAAATTCCGACCCCGCAACCGAACAACGGTTTCGAATTCCAAGGTTGGTTCACAGCAGCGACAGGAGGCACAGCGTTTGACTTTGCCGCGACGATCACGACCGATACAAATGTATACGCACGCTTCGCGCCAAAAGTGGAGGTGACCTTCATTCCGGTTGCAAACGGCACACTAGCCGGAGGCACTCCGAACGTAGTAGTCGAGCTTCCTTGGGACGGCGGCGTGCTGACAACGGCACAGATCCCGACGCCGCAACCGAACAACGGTTTCGAATTCCAAGGTTGGTTCACAGCAGCAACAGGAGGCACAGCGTTTGACTTTGCCGCAACGATCACGACCGATACAAATGTATACGCACGCTTCGCACCAAAAGTAGAAGTGACCTTCATTCCGCTTGCAAACGGCAGCGTGGTTGGTGGTACCCCGAACGTGGTGGTACAGCTTCCATGGGACGGCGGCGTGTTGACAACAGCACAAATCCCGGCACCACAAGCGAACAACGGCTTCTACTTTGCGGGTTGGTACACAGCACCGACGGGCGGTGTAGCGTTTGACTTTACAGCGACGATCACGGAAGACACAAATGTATATGCACGCTTCGCACCACCTGTGCATGTGACCTTTATCCCGGTTGCAAACGGCAGCTTGGCCGGAGGCACACCGAACGTAGTGGTAACGCTCCCATGGTATGGCGGCGAACTGACTACAGCGCATAGGCCGACGCCACTGCCGAACACCAACTTCCATTTTGTGGGCTGGTTTACACAACCGACGGGCGGCACAGCATTTGGCTTCCCGGCAATGATCACGGAAGACACAAATGTATATGCACGCTTTGCGCTCAACAACGATGATCCCGGAAATATCCCCGGCAACAACCCCGGTGCTGGTGGCCCTACGACAATACAGGCACCTCCGGTTCCATTGGGCCCGTTTGTAGATGAGCATATCTGGTATGTGCGTGGTTATCCGGATGGAAGCTTCAGACCGGGCAACTCGATCACAAGAGCAGAAATTTCGATGATCCTGTGGCGCTTGCTTGATAGCAATGCCAAGAATGCACCACAAGCGAACCGCTTTGCGGATGTTCAAGCAAACAGCTGGTATGCACAGGCAGTCAACTATTTGGCACACCGTAATGTTGTAACGGGCTTCCCGGATGGCAACTTCCATCCGAATGCTCCGATCACAAGAGCAGAATTGACCGCTATGATGTCCAGATTCTTTGAACTGCAGGGTCACGGCGGCAGCACATTCAACGATGTTGCAGGCACGCATTGGGCAATTACTTATATCAACAACGCGCATAACAGAGGCTGGGTAACCGGCTTTGAAGATGGCACGTTCCGCCCGAACAATGCGACAAGCAGAGCAGAAGCAGTCACGCTCATCAACCGCGTGCTGAACAGAACGCCTAACCCCGAAACGATATCGTATTGGGTGGAAGGATTTACGTTCACGGACAGAGACACTTTGTTTAACGACATAACGAATACACACTGGGCGTACTATCAGATCAAGGAAGCTGCAATTGAGCATGAATATGAGTTTGATGCGGCAGGCCGTGAGCTATGGAGCAGTGTGACCATTCCTTGGTTAAACACACTCCTTCCACGTCATTAAAGTGGTCGAGTTTAAATAAAAAAACAAGCAACAACCCAATTGCCATTGACTCTGTTTTTCTCTTTTTCCATTAAAAAAATGTTGTGGTGTTTGAAAAAACACCACAACATTTTTTATAGGATCTTTTTGTATGTTTCGGTTATTTGGAACCTTATTCAGGTTTTACAAGCGATGGCAGCGGTATGTCTAAAGGCTGGAATGAATAGACAACCAAGAGTGGGGAATAGTAGTATTGCTTATTAAATCGTTTCAAGACTCTTTTCATTGCCTTTTCACTGTTTTCAAAAGTTGTAAAGGGCATCAGCAAAATAAATTGGGACACGCTGTATTGCGCAAAGATATCGGATGATCGCAACGTCTTGCTGATGCAA
>Ga0123355_10018518_pt1 | contig 11050 bp, 8 predicted proteins | sample TergutEmb28metaG_3_FD_89872 | JGI IMG/M metagenome (GOLD analysis project Ga0123355, IMG submission 89872) | Embiratermes neotenicus P1 segment gut microbial communities from Petit-Saut dam, French Guiana - Emb289 P1 | ecosystem: Host-associated > Arthropoda: Insects > Digestive system > Gut ...
GGGTTTCACCCACACCCACAAACTTTTTGAAAAAAGTTTGAACAAAAACTTTATCTTAAAATCGCGCATTTGCGCGATTTTGGGAAGGGGTCAAGGAGATTTAATCCTTGTGGGAGTTTGAGGGTGAAACCACTCATGGTTTTAGACTAACAGAAAGGAATTAGAAATGAAAATGCGTATGGTAGTAATATTGTCTCTGCTTGTTGTTTTTACTTTACCATTTTCGACTAAAGTATATGCAGAAAACAATAACGAAGAACCAATGTATAGGGAACATGAAATTGATGAGTTAAACATTGATTATTATGATGCAAGAGTAGTAGCTGGTGTTCCAATTACACTAAACCCAAATGGAGGGAGTGTGAATCCAACAAGCATTAATAGAGTCGTAGGATCACGCTTTGACTTGGGTGCTCCATTGCCAATTCCTACTAGAACCGGTTGGAATTTTCGAGGATGGTATAGCACATCAGCTTCAATCGGAGGCACACGAGTAAATAATGACACAATTGTGCCCCAAACCGGTTTAAGAACTTTATTTGCCAGATGGAATAACTCAGGTCGCCATATAGATTTTTGGTGGCAGAGTACAACAATCCCAATGAGATCCTTTAATTTTAATGATCAATGGCAAACTCCTATGAATACTGCCATAGCTGATTGGAATAACAATACTTCTCGGGTTAGCTTTACAACCAACTCCACTTCAAACAACTTAGTTACTGCGGGGAGTCGTACTCATAATGATCTTGGAAGGTTTTATTTTCATCAGACATCGGGTACATCTCTCATTAGATTTGACATTGATTTAAACTCGCGCACGCTTTCATCCGGAAGAACCGGGACGGTTTTTACTAATTATGTTAGGAGCGTTTTCTCACATGAGTTAGGACATGTTGTTGGACTAAGAGATAATCCAACAGGCACCACAGTGAATGGTAGTCTTATGAATCATGGTAGAGATAGAAACAGCGTAACAAGGGCTTTAGCATTTGACATTGCTAGTGTCAATATGTTGTATTAGCCTTTGAAGGGAGTGTTAAAAATTGAAAAAACTTCTATTAATTTTTATAGCTACTTCTACTATGCTGACAGCAGCTTGCGGTAATGCTATTAATAACAATGGGACACAGGAAGAGCTAACTACCATATTTACGCTTGGTGACTATTATCTTCACTCTTCTGTAAGTAACTTGGCTTCAGAAGCAACAGATATAGTTATGGTAGAAGTCTTGGATGAAAGGACTGAATATATCAATATTTGGCTACCTCCTCAAAATGAGCTTGAAGATACCGGTGAAGGATTTCAAGAAATATATCGAATACACACCGTTAATCAGCTTAGAGTTCTTGAAGTTTTTGAAGGTAATAAAGAATTAGGAGACATCTTTGAGGTTAAGCAACTTGGCGGGCAAATGGGCAACATAGATTTTGTTAATTTAGACAAAGTTGCGCTTCCTATAGGTGATGAATTAATTTTATTCCTTTATTCTTTGGATATTGAAAATATGCCTTCTGTATTGGTAAATCCTACCCAAAGTGCATATCGTTTTATTGATGGAAGAGCGAGAGGCACCGGTTACGAACTTGAAAGTTTGAACACGTATAATGATTTAACATTAACGTTGGAGGATTTAATACAGATTTCGAATAAGTTCAGTAACTAATCCCAAAGATTTCAAATATTAACAAAATACTTGAAAACAGAAAGGATGAATCCGGTGAAATTTAAAAGAATCAAGGTATCTCTATTATCCTTGATTATGTTGGTTGGGCTGGTGACAGTCAGTATACCAATGACAACAGCCGTTGAAGGCTCTGCAAGCCCTCAATATGGTCATGTAAGAGGCGCGGCTTACATTAGTGCCGCTGATATCACAATGTTGAGGCGTTATCTGGCGTCATCTGACAGTAATGGGTTTATGGTGCAAAATCCTAATTTTAATAGGGATAATGCAGATGTGGACGGCAATGGTGTAATAGATGCTGCCGATGTGGAACGGTTAAGAGAATATCTTGCAGCAACCGACCCATCAACTGTAACACTTGGGCCACGTACAGAGCTTATAAGTGGTCGGCGTTATCCGCAGCTTTCCGATTTTCCATCGGGTACACGATTTATTGCGCTTACCTTTGATGACGGGCCAAACACTGAATATACTGTCCAAATATTAAATGAGTTGTCGCGGCTTGGTGCCAAAGCAACATTTTATGTAAATCCTGTTAGATTTAGCGAAGATACTTTGCCCGTTGTCCGTCGGATGATAGAAGAAGGGCATGATGTATGTAACCACGGTTGGGATCATACCAGTTTTGGTAATGACTTAACTACCGGGAGGCATACAACAAGGCAGGCTGCACGCGACGATGTTTTGCGGACTTCGCAAGCAATATTTGATGCAACCGGATACTGGCCTTGGTCTTTCCGTGCACCATTCTTTGAATGGGGTGGACAAAGTAATCTATTGTTAGGTCTCGACCGAGAGCTTAATATGGCATTTATTGATTCCGGGATGGATACAAATGACTGGATGGATACCAGAACTTCACGTGATATAGCTAATACTATTCTGAATAATCCTAACCCACGTGGGGGAATCGTTCTCATGCATGACTGCGGAGGAAGCAGACAACGCACAGTTGATGCTTTGGAAATGTTCATACCACAAATGCAGGCAAGAGGGTACGAATTTGTTACCGTTCGTGAGCTGTTTTTACTGCAAGATGTTATGCCCGAACTCTTCCAAGGCGTTAACGCATGGCCACGGGTTAACCAATGGGTGCCCACAAGACGCGGACAATGGGAACCGCCAATTCCTCTTTGGCCAAATAATCCTGATTGGTGGAACAGAGATTGGTGGACAAACAGCACTCCACCTTGGGAAAGAAACATACAACATTAAGTGTGAAAAATGTTAAATAAGGAGGAACAACACATGAAATCTATGAAACGTTTTGTTTCAATTATCATTGGCTTAGCGATGATTTTTACTATCATCACTCCGGCAACTCCAGTGCTTGCAAATGACGCTGTTGTTATTTCTGCTCGTCCTGTAGGTTCCGGCTTCGAGTTAAATGACCCGGTTACTGTAGAAATATATATCGAAAACCCGGCAGCAAGAAGTATTGGCTCCATTAGCTTTTTAGAATTCCATTTTGATTCTAATGTTTTGGAATGGGATTTGCCACCTAACGGTATTTCTGCATATAACAGAGGCTCTTCTTCCGGTTGGCCTTTTGCAGCAGGAAATATCTCAAATGCACAACAACTTACCCTTAATGCACCTGAACATATTTCTCAAAGCAGCGTGCGTTTTAGCTTTGACTCTGCACAAGATTTTAGAGGTTCCGGAGTATTGGTGACGCTTAATTTAAGAGTTAGAGCCAATGCGATTCTTGCTCCTACAACTGTAGATTTGGCTTGGACTACATCAAGCAACAGACCGGGCGCAGGTATGAATTGCTTCTATATGGCATCTCCTGTTAATACTGAATTGCGCTCCGGAACAATTAACATTAACGAGGCATTAGGCGCAAATGTTGGCGAGCAAAGCGGAACAATGATAGCAGGAATGGATGATTCAGTTACCTTCCCGGTTATAACAACACTTGTAGATGCCGGAGTTCAACCAATATCGGTACAAAATTTACCGGTTGGCGTAACTGCTCCTTGGGATATCACGATTTATCCGGATGGCACAGGTACACTTACTCTCACAGGATCTACAGAAAGCACTGCCGGCGAATTTGACTTAACTTTATCCATCGCAGGTACAACTTCACCATCGTTTACTTTAACAATAGTTGGAACCTCTGTATCCGTAGGAGAACAAAGCGGCTCATTAATAGAAGGTGTAGAAGGTACGGTCACATTCCCGGTAACAACTGAGAATCTTCCGGTCGGAACACATCCTATAATGGTGCAAAATCTTCCAATCGGTGCATTGGTTCAAGAAGATTTTATAACAATTAACAATGATGGTACAGGCACATTTACGCTTATTGCTACAGGCGATGTTGCTGCCGGAACTCATTCTGATTTGATCCTTAGTGTTGGAGATGTAACCTCATCACCATTTAGCTTAACTGTAAGAAGGTCAAGTATTTTGCCTCACGAACCACCTGTAAATATTCAGGCTGTTGGTACTAACGTAGCCGAGTGGTTTTCAGGAACGGGCACATTATCATGGCCTCAAGTTAACGATGCGTTAACACCGGTATCTCGTGGAGTCGGTCGTCATTATCTTGCATTTGACCGTACCCTACATTGGGCAACTACTGCCTCCTATGCGATAGTTACAATTACCGCTGATGGTATTACCGTAAGAGACGGATTTGCAACATGGTATGAAGGCCCTATAGATTATGTTGCCGGTGGCACAAATGCAAAACTATTAAGCTATCCTGACAGCACTAATCTTTATATTGCATGGGGTACTATCCCACCGGGATTTGTACAACTTGAAAATAACGAGCTTAGGTTCAATTAATTAGATTCAACTAAGTAGGTTCAATTAAGTTAGAACTAAACTAGTATATTAGAGACGACAGATCGGTGTCTACCCGGCATTCTTTGCAGGGAGGCACCGGTTTGTTGTAAGCATCAATTTCAAAAAAATACAATTTAGGGAAATTGGGTTAATAGATCTATGAAGAAATTTTTATCAATAGTAGCGATATCCCTGTTGCTCGTTTTAAGTACGGCTTGTGGAAATGAAACGGGTATATTAGCTATGGAAGATTCAAGTTATGTGAATACTATTGTTAGGTCGGCTGAATTTCCTATTTATGAAAGTATCGAACATTTAGCTGAAAATGCCACAGATATTTTAAGAGTAGAAATATTGGATGAAAGGGTAGAGGTAATAAATACTTGGATACCGCCTCAAAACGAGTATGAAGATACCGGAATGGATATGTCAGATGTATATTTTGTATTTACAGTACATCGCGTTAGAGTGCAAGAGGTGTTTCAAGGAAATGCTCAAGTAGGTGATATCATAGAAGTAATGCAGCATGGTGGTGAAACAGATGAAGTGCGTATTGTTTTCACGGATAAAGTTTCCTTTGAAGAAGGGGATGACTTAGTTTTATTTTTGCACTCTTGGATTAATATGGATGGGGTAGCGAGTCTGGCAAATCCACTGCAAAGTGCATATCGTTTTACAACAGCAAATGATGACGCAAGATTAAGAAACCTCAATGATGAACTTGAAAGTTTAAATAGTAAAAATGATTTAACGTTAACATTAAATGATTTATCTTGGATTTCTCAAGAGCGTTAACAGACCTGTCTACTAACCTCATTCTATTGCCGAATTTGCAACATAGTATGCCAAGACGACAGGCCGGTGTCTACCCGGCATTCTTTGCTTTGCAGGGAGGCACCGGCCTGTTGTTATTGTTAGTTTACTTCTTTGATTTTTCTAAAACATCTAATATAGCGTAAAAAGCAGGTTTGGCATTAAGCTCTTTATCAAACAGTAATGGATGACCCCAATCTCGCCAGCTTTGATTATCCACTTTTCCCCAGATGGAAACACGCTCTATATTATCCGCAAATTTTAAATAATAGCCAAATAACCCAGCATAAATTTTAGCTTGACGGTTCAAATCATCCTCGTCTAATGGAGCTTTTAACGTAGGGGGATGCTGTTCCGTCCCCTGTCCTCCTACAGTAATATCAAGTTCTGTTATGCTAAGCAAAGCCTTGGTAGCAATAAAACGTTCAATGGCCGGGCATACATTATCAAAGTTAGTAGGATCTTGGTCTAAATGATAATGGCTTTGCATACCGATGCCTTCAACGAGCATTCGGCCTGCGTAAACCTCACCTTTAGAAATTGCATCCTGATTATTTTCAAAATCGTTTGCCCAGCGTTCATTTAAATTTTCTACCATTTGCCCTATTGCATTTCGTTTTGCCGGTATCTCTTCGTTAAAATCGTTGTAATACAGTATAGAATGCGGAAAATAGCGACGGGCAAATACAAATGCATCGTAAATGTAATCGGATGGGTGTTCTCCGGCAGCTAAATCGCAGCCATTAGCGTAGGCCATATACCATGGAGAATTTTCACGCATTTGAGTTTTCCAGTCTCCTGCATTCCAATCATCTAAAGAACCGCCCCATGTACCCCCTTCCGATACAAAAGCTTCGTTTACTACATCCCAAGAATGGAAAGCATTTAGCAAGCCTCTATTTTTAAAATGCTCTGCAACAGTTTTGATATAAAATTCCATATTATCTTTGGCTTCTGCACGAGTTAAAGGCTTATCCGGCTCACTTAAATTCAGCCATGAGGGAGACTGTGAATGCCATACAAGAACATGACCAACCAAAGTCAATTTATTTTCTAAAGCCCAATCCACAATCGTATCTGCACTTTCAAAGTTAAAGTCAGAAGCACCGGGACGAGTAAATCCTGCCGGAGCAATTTTTTCCGGCTTATGCCAATTTTCAGCCGTAACAGCATTAAATTGATGTAAAAACATCTCACTAATATTACTCTGATCCATAACGGACGATATTGAATATATATTACCCAGTAAAAAGTGTTGCTTAAAAGCTTGTGCTAAAGAAGGCAACATCATTCATAAATCTTCCTTCCTTTTTCATCTGAAATTCCTGTTTTACGAAAGAAATAGCTGTTGACTACATCTCGCCACTCTTTTGCATTTTCTAATTGAGCATCCAGCCGTTTTTTGACCTGAACATAGGCTTCTTCCGGCATGTATTCTTTTAGAGAGTTCCAAGTTTTAATAAAGCTCTCCACGTCCTCCACACCTTCAAAGTGAGTGTCATAAATATATTGTAATAGAGTCCGGCCGCTTCTCAATTTATAGTCATATGGTAGCCTATGAAAAAATAATAACAAATTCTCCGGACATGTATCCTTATTTTCGTAAAGGTTTTGCACATATGGCTGGTATTGCATGGTATAACCTGTACCTTTTTGTGTTCGGTCTACCCCTATAGCAGTATTGTTTGCTCTATGATAGGTGCCCCATTTCATATATTCGTATCCGTCCACGCTTGGGCCGTAATGATGATTTATATTTACCATCCATCCAATGCCCAAAGGTGCGTTGTATTTTTCATAAACAAGCCGAGATTTTAGCATCATATCCAGTAATGGATTTAATATATTGGGTTCGTTGCCAAAAGTAAGAGCAATCCATTCTTTTGTGACTTGATCAGCAGTTAAAGAGGGGTTCCAGGCCAGGCGGCCAAAGGCATACAAATTAGCTTGTGCTAACAAATGACCTGTCCAATTGTCATCATTGCCTGTGTTGGACACTGCTACAATTGCTTTAACTTCTTGATTGATCAAATCCCTTGTATTTCTATTATCGGTTACAGGATGGTTTAATATTTCTTCCCATTGGGTAGATGTGGCATATAGGTCTATTTGCTGGCCTGTATATTCTTGAGCTATTTGCAATTCCAATCCTTGTTTGGTTTTGGACATTGCTCCAAGCAAAGGAGAATTAGGTTCGCGTACCTGAAAATCCATAGGGCCATGCTTAATTTGCACTATTACATTATCATCAAATTGCCCATCTAAGGGATAAAAATAATCGTAAGCAGCTTTTGGTCTATCGGTTTTTGTATCTCGCCAATCTTGCATACAGTTATATACAAAGCATCGCCAATAAATAGTGCCGCCAAAGGGCTTTAGAGCCTTTGCAATAACATTGGCACCCTCTGCTTGAGTACGTCCGATAGAAGCAGGGCCACTTCTGAATTCTGAGTCTGCTTTCATAAGAAATCCTGCTAAATCAGGTATATAGCGATATACTGTAGCGGCAGTTTCTTGCCACCATTTAGCTACTTTGTCATCCAATGGGTCTGCTGTTTTTATTCCTCCAAGTAATATTGGGCTTTCAAAATGAACAGCTATAATGAGTTTAATTCCAAAAGGGCGAAAGATATCTGCTATTTTTGCGACATCCGGCAATTTTTCCTCAGTAACAAGTTTTGCACTTTCAAGCGTAACATTCACATTATTGATACTGATTTGATTAATGCCTACACTAGACAACAATCTGGCGTAATCTCTCAAGCGGTCAGGGTCATAGCCAATTTGTCCGTTATCAAAGAAAAGAGATCGGCCACTATAGCCGCGTTCTACACTACCATCTATATTATCCCAATGGTTTAATATACGCATGGACACTGCCGGTTTTTCTGAAGCTGATATGCTTTCTATAGACTCACCTATGCGCAAGCGGAACAAAAAACCATATACTCCATATAAAAGACCCGTTTCGCATCCGGCTTCTATACGTAGATTCCCCGGAGAACCTTCTAAAGTATAAGACTCCGACGATAGTTCTTGTGAAAGAGCCAGAGTGACAGTTGTATCATTTTCCTTATCCCCAAGTTGGCTAAGTCCTCTTTTACATTCTTCAAGAGCAAAACAATCAATACCTGTCACTTTTGGTAAAAATTTAGATGGTTGAGACTTGATCCATGCCTGATATCCAAAACTACAGTTTTTACTCATTATTACTAACCCCTTTTTTATTATAGCGATCTAATATTGCTATAATTCAAATATTGAGTAGAGTATAGCTTTGATATTATAAAAAGAACATAGACTCAGCCAGGAAAATTTGTATTAATTAACTATAATATGAGAATCCAATACAAGCCGGATATAAGGACTTAAAATTACATTATTGTCAATTGCCGCTATAACATCATAAATGATATAATAGAATGGTTAGATAAAAATGTGAACTTCAGAAAAATTCAGGAGGAATTTCTAAATGGCAAAAAAGAAAGTAGCAATATTAACAGGTGGCGGCGATGCCCCGGGTTTAAATGCCGTAATATACTCTCTGGTACGTGCATGTAGTCCAAAGTATGATCTTATAGGTTATCGTTTTGGGTATCGAGGTTTATACGACAACGATTTTATCCCTTTAACATTAGAGACTACTTCAGGAATCTTGCATAAGGGAGGAACTATACTATTCAGTTCTAACAAAGATAATCTCTTTGATTATGCTGTAGAAGAAAACGGTGAAATTGTAAAAAAAGATGTGTCTGATATTGCAATAGCTAATATGAAAAAAGAAGGTGTAGATACCTTAGTAGTATTAGGCGGTGATGGTACTTTAACCAGTGCCCGAGATTTTGCCCGTAAGGGTGTAAATGTAATTGGTGTGCCTAAAACAATTGATAACGATTTGGCATCAACTGATATAACATTTGGCTTTGATACGGCTGTTAATGTAGTAGTAGAAAATTTAGGTCGTTTGCATACTACTGCTGAAAGTCACCATCGTGTAATGGTAGTAGAAGTTATGGGGCGTGCTTCGGGTTGGATCGCATTGCATTCCGGCATAGCAGGAAGTGCCGATGTTATTCTTATCCCGGAGATACCTTATTCCATAGACAAGGTAGTTGATAAAATTAAAGCCAGAGAAGCTGCCGGTAAACGTTTTACCATAATAGCAGTTACAGAAGGTGCAGCAGAAAAAGGTGGTCAGGCTGTGGTTGGGCGAGTTGTAGCAGACAGCCCTGATTCTATTCGTTTCAGTGGTATTGCTGCAAAGCTTGCTAACGATTTAGAACACCTTGTTGATAATGAAGTACGCCATTGTACTTTAGGCCATATTCAAAGAGGTGGGGATACATCACCGGCAGATCGTTTGCTTTCTGTTAGATATGGTGTAAAAGCAGCGGATATGATTGAAAATGAACAATTTGGCAACATGGTATGTCTTAGAAATGGAAAAATGGATTTTGAAAGCTTGGAAGTAGTGCTTGGCAGTTCAGCTACCGGAAGCGTGTCTACAGGCAACAGCAAAAGAGTTTGCCCTGATAGTGAAATGGTGACAGTTGCTAAAAGATTAGGTATTTCTTTTGGCGATTAAATCATAGCTTAACGTGAGTTCGACGGGTTTACACTTTGCAAATGCAGTAAATTCTAAGTAGACACTCAAATTTCGTCGAACTCACGTTTTTAAAATATTTTTGTGATTTTTATGCGGCGTAAAGCCGTTTTTTTTTGTTGGATTTCCGTGAAAGTGGTTCCTTACAGAAACGAAAGCGCAGCAAAATAAAGCACTAAAAGGCATAATTTTTTTAGCACAAAAAATCAAAATATATGAAAAAAACTCTTGAAAAATCCTGTAGAAGATGGTAGGATATAGTCGAAGTAGCTGATCAACTGATTTTTGAAGGGAAATTCATTTTGAAAATGTTGGCCGGCCGGTTCAATTTATGAAAGGTATTAGGTTTTAGAAGTTTAGTTTAAAAAAGTATCAAAGTTTAAAACTTTGGTGCAAAGTCCGCAATTCCTCCAGCAAGAAGAAAAGCGGAGTCTATAGGTGAGTAGAAATCATCCATAGACACAAGTTAAGCTTGCCAATGCACAAGGCTAGTTTACTACAAGTTTACCTGTTTTTCAATAGACATTTGGTAGATACTTTATTGTCTGCCTTAAAAATGTCTATGGTGGATTTGTTGTATTGCTATGCTTTGTGGATGGATGTAAGCTTAACTTCTGTGTGTGGATGATAGCGACGTGGATACGGTCGTTGCCATCCACATTTTTTTGTTCTTCCTACTAAATATCTTTTCGTCTTGAGCCTGCTGCATAATGAGTGGAAGCAGTAAAGTATTTATTTTTAAGCACGGTATACAGCAACACGGTAACTGGCACACGGCACCAAAACGAAACGGTTATGTGATCCCCCAAAACACATAACCTTTCAAAACCCTTTCTCAAAAAAATCATTACCTCTCCGCTCGGATGCTTGCTCAGCAGACGAGTGGAGGCACATACACTAATACTAACATTAGCAACAAACAGCAGGCTCAAGGCTGAAAAGGATTCAAAGTGAAAAGGCCGGCACGCCGGAAACATAGGTGTAGTTTCTAAAAAGTGAACAGGAGTTAAGCATGAGAAATGACAACGATTTAAATGTAATGATAGGCAGAAATGTTAACAAACTGCGTATTTCTCACAACATGAGCATTAAAGAATTGGCAGAGCTGATGGAATATTCTGAATCGGCTTTACGCTCAGTTGAA
>Ga0123355_10018519_pt1 | contig 11050 bp, 5 predicted proteins | sample TergutEmb28metaG_3_FD_89872 | JGI IMG/M metagenome (GOLD analysis project Ga0123355, IMG submission 89872) | Embiratermes neotenicus P1 segment gut microbial communities from Petit-Saut dam, French Guiana - Emb289 P1 | ecosystem: Host-associated > Arthropoda: Insects > Digestive system > Gut ...
CTTAATGGTAGACCAGGTAAAGTTCTAAGGAAGCAGCAACAAACGTCTCCGAAAAGTCAGTTACTATATGCCAGTCGATATGGCTTCATTTCGCAGAAGACTACAGTTTTCATGTACCTTGGAGTAACAACCTGAACTCGTGCAAGCAATATAAACCTATTTACGAGTAAACAGAACGACAGTATGATGAAACAAATATCCGTATATTTTAACAGTGATACGTATTTACAAACTGAAAGCTATATCCGAATCTATGCCGATGCTAAAAAATTTATTTCAATTTATCATAACTATATTCACTTTTCTAAATTACGAACAGATTTTGTATATACTTACATGTGTACGCCGCAAGTTACACTTACAGGACTGGACGGGACATTATCAAACTCAAACCTTAGTAATGACGAAGATGATAACGTCATTACCAAGGTTAGAAATTTAGGGAGCACCGTGAAATACACAAAACTTCCGCACATGGTGGTGTTATACACTCTCTAATATCAGTCACAGATGTGGCATTCAGTTCTGACAACTTTGTGTTCGGCCGTGTGGTTGGATAAACAACTGAAGCTTTATTTCAATTCCGCCATTCTCTGAGAGAGTACAACATTCAGCGGTAGGAGGACAAAATAACATCATATAAATCCAGTTACAATTATTACTGTATTTTGTAACTTTCTGTTTTGTGGCTTCTGTTAGTGACACTTGCATCTGCGACGTTAAATGTGCCCGAAATTAAAAGTAACTACTACTGTAGCTCCACGTGTTCGTACAATTCCAGTCTAAAAACTTTTTTAGTTTATTACATAAAAGCTAATTTGTATATCTCGACACCGTCTCCTGTGGAAGTCCATGAAGCAGTTCTAGTTGTCTCCGATGGACGGCTGTCCTGGCACTCGTAGCTAAGAGTGTAGTGATTAGCGAGCGATGGTAGGAATGTGCATGCACGCATACTGACTAAGGAGGTTATGGCAGTGCAGCTGCTCTGGGAATGACCGGTTCTAATGAAGGTCAGTTCAGCTGCTGTCCTAATTATTATTAAGCAGTTTTTACTCAATCTGTTTGAAAAAAATAGCTGGAGAACACTGTGAAATCAGTCGTGGTCACCTCTCTCAGATCCATACCTACTAGCCATAACCAGCATAGTACCTCAGCCAACAAGCGCAACAACTTATACAGTTCTAAAATAGGCGTTAAGCAATGCTTGTGAATTACATGGGATTCGAACCAGCGGATACAATGTACGACGTACCTGAGATCCGAAAATCCGTCATATATCGTCGTATTCCACAATGTTCCGAGGCGGAAAATACTTTGTGTTTTCAAGAAGTGGTTAATTTCAGCAATTACTAACTACAGACTGCAAGGAACCACACTTCAGTTAATGATGGATTACGCGCAGCAAAAAAAAAAATCAAACTATGAAAGAAACGAGCCAATTGAAATTTAAAAAAAAACAAATTACGGTAGATTACCTTATTCAATGCATTGGAAATCGTTACAATGTTCTCAAGGGTTAGAAGCGAAAGTCACAACTTTAGAAACAGTCCGAACATGCTGTGGCACGAGCACCTGACTATCCTAGTCCGCCTTTCCTTAAATGCCCCTCTTTGTTATCTGTCTAGTGCAGAGTTATTAAGGTATTACAAGCTACGGTTGGGTAATTAGCCATAATCTGTACTCAAATCCAGATTTGCAGCGGTCTGTTTGTTGATAGGATAGAGCCTCTGGGTAACCAGCACAATCATTTCCGACCTCAAAACAGCTCCAGTCCTACCCCTGATCAGTGTTGTGTGTTTTGTGTATACGCTTCTAGATACTAGATGTTTATTACGGTAAATGGTCAAAGGCAAACGTCGAAATTGGTTAGCCGCAGGGAGAGGACAGGAATACTGCAATATAAACAAGGTGTGATAATAGCATACGGTTGTTTAGTGGCTGAGCAGAGAGGGGTGGAAATTTTGGCGTTCGATACCTACACTGGCAAGTGCGTAGGTAATTAATAGACTGGTGGGGAGGGGGGAGGTAAAAGAGTAGGTAGTGCTTAGGTTCGAAGTTTCCTGTACAGAAAAATTAGCAAATTACATATGATAGTACTGAAGTTACTATAGTAGAAGATGGATCTGAGGTTATTTAATGACGCAAAAACAAATTCAGTGGTTGTTTAGGGTAGAACAGAATAAAAGGTTTATCTCGTTCAGTGAATTTGAATAGTTTTATTGGATGCTGATGTTAAAAGTTCAAAATTGTATTTCGGCATTAACTTGGAGGAGCTGAAGAAATACAACTCCAAAAGTCTGTACTCTGACGCGATTCGAACTAGGCCCCTCCAGAATATAGGCCTATGTTACGCGTCATGTTTTTAGCGAACTTTCTAGGTAAATACTAAAAACTGGGTAACACAGGGGTGCTGATAAGTCCTTAGCCCGACCAGGAAGGAAACAAGCTAATGTTTCTGTCATAATGGCGTGAATTTCCTTCGGTGCCTTGCCTTGAAGAAAAAAAAAAACATGATGACAGCTCGCGACTCGATGTTGTTGAAATCGCGCACGTCCCTGACATGCTTCCGAGCTTGTTTCCTTCTTGGTCAGGCTAAGGACTTATCAGCACCCCGGTATGTGAAAATTTCTAAAATATTCTTTGACGCGATATCTTCGGAATGAAGTTAATGAATTCGGCTCCTTCTTCGAGACACAGCATTAAAGCTTCTGTTTTCAAAAGTCAATGAAGAACTTCCTTTGTGGGCCAGTACGAAACAGGGAATCACTGAAAAGTTGCAAGTTGTGCTGCCAGCAACTAACGAACGAACCAACCACTAAGCTGACTACAGCTGAAGCGGGTGTCAGCGTCCTTCGTTTCGTTTAGACACTCCTGCAAACGAAACGCATCACTGGGCTACGACATGTATAACGTGTATCTAAACGGCGACTGGACTTACGCAACGGACTTCCCGTCTCAGCTCAAAGTCCTTCATATGGTCATGTTAAGGACTTACACTACAAGTCGCACTGTGGCCTTCTGAGTGAGGGGGGGACAGGGAGAAAGGACGCATGGAGTTTGTAACCCAGAGAGACCTCATCCCGTCGCTAGAAAACTCGGCGACGTGCCCCTCGCCCGAAGTTCCCAGACACTTCAGCTGAAGACCACCTTGTTTGACGGGAGAGAGGTGCGGGTCATTACCCGTCTTTAAATCATACACTGTCATCTGCCTTACAACTGAGGAAAATAAAGGAAATCCTCAGCCAGGTACTCGAAAATTGCTAGGCGCCGTTCCTTCGACTTTCCCGCCTTTCTACGGGCAGCCTCAACTGGATTTCTGACTACCAGTCGCCTTCTTCTATGGCTTCAAAAGACTTTGGACAGACTTCAATTAGTAAAATACTTCTAATTTGCTGAATTAGGGGGTCCCCAAACAGCCATGCTTGAATCGAAGCCAGCGGTTAGTGTTCCGATGTGTGCAGCAAAAATGTTTTGCATGTGGTTTCACTCCAGCTCCAATGCCTTACCAGTAACACTAAGTTCATGAACTTAAAATTTCAGCCCAGTAATGCTGCCCGTCATCCTTTTCTTCGTTACGTAAAGGTACGGTAATGTTGCCATTCTACGTGCCATGCAGGCATACAGGGGAAGAAGCTTAATCTCGGCGCAAGATGGAGTGATTGAACATCATGATGACTCAGTCGCGTTACCTCCAGGAAAGAAACCCGCTACCGATTTTAAAGGAGGTTTTTGGGCACCAGGAACGTCCTGGAGGATTTGAAGAAGGCAAATCACGTATGAAAAGTGTGCCAAATACACCCCCCCCCCCCTCTAGAGGGTGGCGCCCCATAGTGATCAAACAGTGTTCCGCGGAAACATGAGGATCATGGTCGAATTTCAGGGATTCGGCAAACATATTACCTTCATAAAGAAGTTGTTAAACATAATTTCGATACTTCGAAACTGCATATTTTTATTTCATTCCAATATTTTTGTATAATCGGCGATGGACATATCTTCCGAGTCAATCACTAGTAATATTTTTTTTTTCAAACTATGTGTGAATATTTTATTTGTAAAATAAAATTTATATTCTAAAGAGCTCTATTTCATTCTTGCACCCAATAACTAATACTTTACTATAAACAGATTTCGCGAGAACTCGGATTCCGTCGCCAGGGTTCCACAGATACTAATATTTTTAAAACCACAGCAATAGCCTTTGAACGACCAGAGTTTGCATATGCAGCCGCATGTACAAAACACCACAATAAATTCATATTGTATATTTAGGCAACGAAGAAATTTACTGAATTTTTAAGATACGTTACAAATTTTCTGTTCTTTGCCACATTATGCTGTTTATTTCAAAATTTTTACCTTTTCCTGTTCAACTAAGACTTTTTTTTATAAACCGTGGCTACAATTTAAAGAACCACTCTGGTAGTTTTAGGTTAAAGGACTGCCACGGAACAAAATAGCAGCGAATTTGCAGCGGGAGTGCCGGTGAGTTTCCCTGGTAAACATACACACCAATTCATTTTTATGAGTACAAATGTTTCTACTCCATGTCCACCGTTTGATTAGTAGCGATTCGGGTTTTATATTCAAAGCGAGTCGTGTCGGTTTACCTCCGAACTTGTGGAATGCGCATTGTAACCTGTAATCCCTTTGGTACAGGACAAAAGCACGATTCGTAATTCCTCTGTACAACAGGTAAACAGAAAGAGAGACAGAAAATTATGTGCAGGCATTGTTGGCGGTATGCCGACATTCTGTCTGTCGTGTGTCTGCAAGGGACAAGCAGAGTCCACGGTATGAATGCGAAGGGACGGCGATGGTCCTTCAGAGAAAGCACAAACAATTAATTTACTTAAATTGTTTGTAATCAAACTAAATTCGCTCATTGTAATCAAGTCCTTCTGAAGTCTCCCAGCTAGTCAGTGCATTTCTTATGTTTTAGGGAAAACAGTGGTTCATTATCGTTGCACAAGCCAAATATACCCATTCTTAACTTTCACGACGGATTTCAATGCGATCCACCTCAATATTACCATCCAATTTTGACCTGCATATTTCAAGGAGTATTCTCTCGTGGTTTTTCGAGCATTTCTCTCATTAATGCTGCATGAACCACCAATCCCATCAACCTTGATTTGTTTAGCCTAATACTTTCGGTAACGAATGTAAATTATGTATTAACAAAATTAATTGTACATCATGTTATTCCAGGAAATATTCACGTCCCAGACTGCCACTAATGGAAACAACAAAACAAATACATCCAGGCCGCCTTCCTAAAAAGGGCTCGCCTACGTTTCTTCTATTTTAATATTTACATACTACACTCTATCATTTGCTACTATTAATATATAATAATATATAAATGCATTTGGAACATTGTGCTGGAGAAGAATGTTAAAAGTAAAATGGACAGAGAGAATAGAGAATGATGAAGAAGAAAGATTACTTTTAAAACTCTCAAAAAATAGAAGTCATTCGTGGAAAGGGCAAACAATTGGGTATAACGAGTTTGTAGTAAACCTCCCTGAAGGAAAAATGGCCGTAGGAAGACCTCGACTGCAATAATTAAAGCAAGTCCTAAGAAACGCAGAAGCTGACAGTTATACAGCAATGAAAATAATGGCTTGCAACAATTCCAGATGGAAAGCTGCCAACCAATCAAATTAATGTAGGATAAGAAGACGAATGTATAATTAATACATTCCACAGCCCCATTTAAACTTCACGCATACAATTTTTATGACTTCACAAGACTTTCATTCCTAATTCTTATACTAAAAACCAACGACATGCACTATTTCTAAAATTTATTTGATAAAGTACTCTACATGTTTCGGACAGGTCCACCGTCCATCATCAGGAGTATCTCTACACTGTATACAAAGTAATAGGTATTTGTCGTGCAAGTTCTGTTGGCGTCTGCTAGCATCACGCTGGCTTTTATTATAAGAATACGTGTACATCACGATGCAAGGTCCCCTGAATGTCAAATTTCATTCCTAAGGCCGAAAAGTTACTTTTATATAAGCTTATTTTAAAATCATATATTGGTAAAGGTTTGAGATGTCAAGTATCCCGTGCAGCTGTGAATATTTTATCTTTTACTGTATTTCTATTGTCGTGGTCAGTGTGATGATGGCTACATACTGGCCGAAATATGTAGCTGGTTACACTTGATAAATAAAAGTTTCGTTTGGACCGAGTATATTACACTTCTGGTCTTCCAATTGTCATTAGGCGTTGCAACTTTCACGTCAGACGGTTAGGGTTTACACAGTGCGACGAGCCCAAAACAAATAAGAAATGCCTTGACTTAGAATTTCGAATTGAAATTACTGTATTGGGCACTGGGAATAGAAACGTATGGAATACAGAGTCTCTATAAATTTGTGTTAACATAAAAAACTAATTGAACAATATGCCGGGCACGGGTTACTACAGACCACGCGGAATAAAACAGTATCTATCACATCCCTTAATACGACGCTTCCTACATTACGGAGTGTTGATAAATTTAAATTCCGCGTTAATTTAATTAATCCAGTCCGTCGGTACGCTACATTATTTTGTACGTATAGTACTTAACAGAACTTATTACATGATGTAAGACGTGCCAGCATTATGAAATACTGTAATTACATACGGTATGTGGGTACTAAAGTGTTTAATTGGAATATAAATAATACAAAGCAAACCAATATTTCATGAGTATGGTATTGCATATAACTTTGGCTTTCGTTCACTAATTATCATCACTACTAACCAGTTCCCGAGCTCAGCTTCCGTTCGTTATGCGACAAAACGTAACCTGACCATCTTCTAATTTTCAGTAAGGCATCTCTTTGTGTGTGCTTTTTTTAATACTTAGAGATTGTATATAACTTTACTGCCTAACACAAATTTTATTGCATAAAATATATGTTTAAAAGATAATTAAAACATCATAACAGCTACATGTTTCGGTTTTCTTCCCAAAGCCATCTTCAGGCTGTGACATCTTCTTTTAGTGATGTAAAAGTGTCTTCAGTATGATACAGACCTTCTGTTTATTTGTATGGTTCAAGCATTCATTTTGATATTTGGGATTTCAGTTCCTTGAGTGAGGAATTTTTTCCGGCTCATGTTTACGAAGGCAGATAAAGAAAAGCATGGCCTTATATACTAAAAATAGTTTAAAACGTCTGAGGGGAAAAAAAACACGTTCAAAACAAGTGATAACAACAAATCCCAGCGGTCTCCTGAAGGAACACTTTGTACCCAAAATGACAGTATTTGTGCTAGTTGTCATGAAACCTGTCGTCTTTTTTTGAGATCACGAAGTTCATTTTCGTGTTCACATGAGCCCGCTAACAGCCTCGATCCTAAGCCAGACAAATCCAATTCATACCCTCAACTCAAATTACATAAGCTCCACTTAAACGTTACCGTTCCATCTAAGCCTATGTTTCTGACATGGTCTCTGTCCTTTCGTTTCGTGACCACACTATTGTTAGCGTTCCTCTTTTCTGCCATGCGACAATGCGTACTACATGCTCCGACCAATTCATTATCGTCGATTTGATCGTCCTGATAACAGAAAAGAAATAGAACTTGGCTACCTCAATTTAATCATCTAAAATCATTTGTGAATAATGTTTCAGGCCAGGCAATGTGCTGTGGTGACGCAACAAATCAGTGCGTTCCAATTCAGGAAAAGTAATGTGGTGATGCAATACAATAAAGTATTGCAGTTCAGACAATGTATTATGTTGACGTAAGGAAAAAGTGTATCGGTTCACGGAATTTACTGGGGTAATGTGATAACGCAGTGATCTTCAGTTGAGGCAAAAGCTGTGGTGACACAAAGAAACAAAGTGCTTCGGTTTAGGCCACGTACTGTGTCGGCGCAATCAAAGAAAGTGCTTCAATTCAAGCGATGTTTTTGGTGACGCAAAGAAGTAATGCGTTTCAATTCAGGCAAGTACTGTGGTGACGTAATGAAAGAGTGTTTCAGTTCGGGCTAGGTACCCTCGTGACACAATAAATCAGTATCTTTCAGTTCAGGCAAAGTACTGTGATGATGCAATACAATGAAGTATTTAAGTTGGGGGCGTAGTTAGGGGAGGGAGAGAAGTGCAGCCGCCCTAGGCAGCAGGGTCGAAGTGGAAAAAATTTGAGTTGCAAAATAAATATGTTAATGACAAACCGATTTTGTGTGCTCAAGAAATTATAAATTACTGGGTCGTTTATAGGGAAATTCTATAAATAATTTAGGTATTTTTTTAAAGTCTGTAACTTCTGGTCGGCCATGGCGATTTCTCGACCCGGGCACGAAGAAAACTAGCTACGTCGCTGATATAAGTGCAGGCCATGTACTGTGGTGACGCAAAAACACAATATTCCGTTCAGGTGAAATCATGTCATGACGCTACAAACACAATGTTTCACCCGGTGTGCGTTCCCTGGAGTAAAGTCGACAACTGTCTTGGCCATGACGCTACACGAAGCAGCATATGCGTTTGCTGCTGTCAATCCATGCATCTCTGCAATCCCCCTGCATCAGTCCACGGCACGCAGATATTCAGACTCAAGTCCAGTACGGGTATTTACTTACGTCATGTGAGGTCTTCAGTAATTTCGTAAGACCCACAGATATGTTATCAAATGCGTAACACAGCTCAAATATTTTTCCCACCCCTTATCCAAAGTCCCTGTATTAAACGATGGCAATTGAGCTGTTAGAATTCCAGCTTCATAATTGGGGAAGTACTATATTCGATTCGGCATGTATGTCACATATAATGACACAGGTTTTTTGTGGCTGTTACCCATCTAACCAAAAAAGTAAAGAGGTTCCTCTCCTGTACGATGAAAGTGTAGATTACCGGGGTATTGATAAGTCCTTAGCCCCACCAGGAAGGAAACAAGCTCGGAAGCATGTCAGAGAAGTGCGCGATTTCAACAACATCGAGACGCGAGCTTACATCAAGTTTTTCTTTTCCTGCAAGACAAGGCGCCGAAGGAAATTCACGCCATTCTGACAGAAACATTAGCTTGTTTCCTTCCTGGTCGGGCTAAGGACTTATCAGCACCCCTGTAGAAATGATGAAGTAATTAATCAGTATACTTAGATACATAGAGCGCGTTGAAGTAAATGTTTCAACTACGTCAAGACACTCGTACTGACACAAGGTAACAGGAAAGCAGGAAATGTTCAGTGAACTCGTGTGAATCCCTGCAACAATGAAAACAATACACTTAAAGTACCTAACAAGTATTAATCAGGATTTTCTTGTAACACTTGTAGCTAAAGGAAATGACGTCAAAAATTGATCACGTTTTTTTACGTCACACTATCAATCTGGCAGGCGATGGGGATTAGTTCCATTTTTTGGGCGCGGCAGATTAGGTTTCACAGTGTACGTTTATCTGATAACTGAAACAGGGTCAGACTCCAAAACATTATATTTATCTAACTTAACGAAACTACATAAATTGTCCAATAAAAGTGGCTGTTTTAATTCTGGTTATAAAGCACGTGACAGATATATCACTAAGAGACTAAAAGCTACGACGACATACACCGCTGTTTAAAACAAATATCAAGACAAAACACGAATATTTTGCACAGAAAATACATTAATGCGGCAGAGTACTAAACACTGAAACACACATACTGTTTACCATTATCGTGTTTACAATAAACACAGTTTGTAAATTATTTTTAATATATTCGCAGAGTACAACCAACAAGATGCAACGTTTCACAATTTATTTATTTCTGTAACACGCTCTACATGTTTCAGACGGGTTTTCCGTCCATCATCATGAGCTCAAAACTGCACATACAGCGTCAGGCATTTGTCAGAACGTTACTGCTAGCAGCAGGTAGCAGTACTGTTCTGACAAATACCTGACGCTGTATGTGCAGTTTGAGCTCCTGACGATGGACGGAAAAACCGTCTGAAACACGCAGAGCGACTTACAGAAATAAATAAATAAACTGGGAAACGTTGCAGCTTGTTGGTTGTACTCTGCGAATATATTAGAGCGATGCACGGACCTATGAATGTTAAATTCATTTCTAATATAGCGAGTAAATATGGAAGACAATAACTAAACATACCATCTAAATAATTAGCAATATACTTTTCTCCACAAATGAACTTGGAGTTGACGCGGACGGGAAAAATATGACTGAAATGTAGCCTACTATAAGGTTAGAATGTATTGCAGATTTTATTTATTGTGGTAGTCATTTGGCAACAGATTTCACAAATTAATTTTTAATCGTAAAATTTTAATAACGTTACATTTTTTATATAACTCCATTTCTCGTTCCTAACCACCAAATAATTACGAATAACATTGAAGACAATATTCATAAATCATTTTAAGACCCCACTTGCATTCGGTACGAAAATCCCAAAAGAATATGGTTGATAATGGATTTCCGGGAAAAAAAATACACACAGGTTCCAACAGAAGAAACTTCTATCGTGAAAAACATATTCAGAGGTTGGGATGGGTTATGTAACTAAAATACTGATTTCAGAAAAAAGTTTTAATCATGTTTCATTATTTTGATGGAAAGATATCAAAATGTACTGGCAAATAAAATAAGATTCCTGTGTAATGTGACCGGACATTGAAGATGAAACCAAATAAAATTCTTTGACATTTCTTCTCGAATTTGAAGATGGGACCAAGAGGTCGTCCCGAAACGTAGTTCAGAAACTACCATTATACGCCGCACAAAATTACACAAAGAACACATACCTCATTTACATAGCGGTGGAAGCCTGAAGCCACGAAATGTTCTTCAACGTTGATAACAAACCAACTTTCACAGAAAGCTGAAGCCTGCAACACGGATACCACTCCAACCCAACCACACCGAAACGCTAACACACATCGAACCAAGAACAATACGACCAATGTGGTAATTCAACAGAATAATCGCAAGCTCCTGATTATGGATATATTAATGTCCGAAACATGTTGAACACATAAGAAGTGAAATAAAATAGCAAGTGACATCAAGTTGGTCTTTTATTCTTCAACTGTC